>SDBT01003061.1_pt1 | contig 29061 bp, 20 predicted proteins | sample 2277101 | NCBI WGS metagenome assembly SDBT01 (sample SAMN10404973, study PRJNA504765) | marine sediment metagenome | isolation source: marine sediment core GS10_PC15, 103 cmbsf | place: Arctic Ocean: Southern Knipovich Ridge | collected 2010
GGCTGACAGGAGCCCGGGGCTTCGCCCCGTCTCCTGTCAGCTGAAGGCAGCCTGAATCATGAACCCGGACTCCACCTTAGCTGTGACCAAAACCTGTCCGAAGGATGGGGTCCATCTCTCTCCTCGACCCCGAGCTGTGGAATCTTCTCCACGAGGAGCTCAGCGGAGAGCTAGCCAAGGAATACGTCATCGGTATCAGCCGGCATCATCGGATCCAGGGATCTCGCGGCTACCGTGACGCGGCGCAGTACGTGCTCGAGCAGCTCAGCGACTTCGGGTTTTCCGAGCCCGACGCCCTCATCGAGTCATATCCGTCGGATGGGCGTGCTCAATACCAAACATGGCAATCGCCCTCGGGCTGGGACATCGACTGGGCCGAGTTGCGCATGGTGGAGCCCTACGAGGAGCGCATCGTCGGCTATCCCGAAATCGCCATGAGCCTGATTACTTATTCCAACCCTGGCTCTGCACGCGCGGAGCTCGCTTGGGTCGGTAGCGGCACGAGCGACGCCGACTACGAGGGCAAGGATGTGGCCGGGAAGATTGTCCTGGCCACCGGATATGGCGGCGAGGTGCACCGCAACGCGGTCTTGAAGCACGGCGCCCTGGCGGTCGTTTGTTACCTCGACGATGACCGCGCCAAGGAATACCCCGACATCCTCGCCTACACGGGCATGTGGCCTCGGACGGAGGAGCTCGAGCGCGTCACATTCGGCTTCAACATCAGCAACCGCCAGGGCGAGCGTCTCCGTGACCTCCTGCTTTCAGGCCAGCGGGTTGTGTTGGATGGCCGCGTGGAGGGCATTGGGTTGGAGCCCTATTTCATGGACATCGTGGTGGCTCGCATCCCCGGCACCGAGAGGCCGGAGGAGCATCTGGTCTTCACTGCTCACCTCGACCATCCGAAGGAATCGGCCAACGACAACGCCTCGGGCCCCGCGGCGCTCATGGACATCGCTCGCACCTTGAGGCGCCTCATCGATACCGGGCGACTGCCCGCGCCGAAGCGCAGCCTACTGTTCCTCTGGGTGCCCGAGCACTACGGCACGATGGCCTATATCGATGGTCACCCGGAGATGACAGGCCCAGCACTCGGTGGCTCTTATCTGGCCAACCTCAACCTCGACATGGTGGGCGAGAACCTGGAGTTGCTGCACTCGAAGATGGTAATCACCGGCAACCCCGCCTCCCTGCCGACTCTCCTCGATGTCGTCATGGCCGAGATGGCCGCCGCGGTCGACCGCACGAATATACGCACGGCACGCGGTAGCCTCTCGGAGTTCAACTATCGCAACACGCCCTACAGCGGCGGTAGCGACCACACCATGTTCATCGATCGTAAGATCCCAGCGGCCATGATCGGACATGGCCCCGACTACACGCATCACACCACCGACGACACCCTCGATAAGGTCGATCCGGTCGAGCTGGAGCGCAGTGAGCTCCTCGCCGCTGCAGCCTTCTGGTATCTCGCCAACCTCGACAGCGGGCAGGCGCTCGACCTGGCCAACCTGGTCTACGCCAATTCGTCTCACCGGCTCGGGGCGGCGGCACGTCGCGCGCAGAACTCGGTTAGCACGACCTCGCCTGCAGAATTGCCGGCGGCCTGGGCCGAGGCTCAGAATGTGATCGACGCTTCCGCAGAGCACGAAACGGCAGCTCTCGTTTCCGTCCTGTATTTCAACGATACCGAGCCCTTAAGTCAGCACGTGCACCTGATGAAAGGCTTTCTCGGAAAGCAACGCGACATGCTTGGACAGGCGCTGCAAGCTGCCGTCGTGGCGCGAGGCCTCTCGGCCGACACTCAGATGCCTGCGTTGATCTACGTGATGGATTCTCGCGTCCCGGTGCGCACCACCCGGGGCCCATTGGGTGCAGGTATCCCGGAGAATGCCCTAAGCGACGATCGTCTGGCCTGGTACGAGCAGGAGGGTCGAGCGTTGTCGGGAATGGTGCGCTTCGAGCTCGTCAACTTCATCGACGGGGAGCGTTCGGTGAGCGAGATTCGCAACTTGCTCGCAGCCGAGTTCGGCCCAATCGATCAAACAGTCGTGGCACGGCATCTAGAGGACCTGGTTACGGCTCGCGTCGCAGAGTGGAGATGAGATGTGCAGGCTAGCCTCCCATGCCCTGACACCATATTCTTAACGGTTGCCGGCGGGTGATCCCGCCGGTATCCCTTTACTCGATTCTGCTCAGACGTAGGAACATAGATCCGAGTAGCGCCTCGGCGCCTGCTTTTGCAGCGCCGGCAAGAGGCAAACCCGGCGATTGAAGACCGTGAACGACACTCGGCATCAACTTGCTTGGCGCGTGGGCGGCCCCCAGGGGAGTGGTGTGGACTCTGCCGCCGGGATCTTTTCGCGTGCGTGCGCCCTGGGCGGCCTGAATGTTCTTGGCCGCCGTGAGTATTACTCCAACATCATGGGGCGGCACAGCTACTATGACGTGCGGGTCTCGGATAGGGAGATCACTTGCCATCGTGACCATGTCGACTTGCTGACGACCTTCGAGGCGGAATCGCTGGCCAGGCACTTCAATTCGGTCGTCGAGGGCGGCGCAATCGTCTTCTCGGCAAAGGATGAAGACACCCCTCTCGACAGAATCACCTACCTCGATCCACGGGCCGCGCAAGACCTCGCGACGATGCTCGAGGAGCACGGCTTTCCAGCGACCACCGCAGGAACTCTGGAGTATGCACGCGGCCATGGAGTCAAGACCTTCCGAATCGACTTCGAGGAGTTGGTAGAAATCCTCGCTGATCGACTCGGGGCGCCACAGGCGATTGCCGCTCGCACGATGAACACGCTGGCAGTATCAGTTTCCACCGCCCTGGTCGGTTACGAGGTCGAATACGTTCACGAGGCGTTGGCCAAGACCTGGCCGGGGCGACAGAAGATCATCGACATGAACGTCACGGCGGTCAGCTTGGCCTACGAGTTTGTGCACGACAGTCTCGAAGCCCACGAATTCGGCATGGAGCTGCATGCCACCGGGGCTCGTGAGCCGCGCATCTTCCTGAACGGAAGCCAGGCCGTTGCTCTCGGCAAGATGGCTGCCGGCCTCACATTCCAGCCTTACTATCCGATCAGCCCGGCAACAGACGAGAGTGTTTTTCTCGAGGCGCACGAGAATTTCGCAACGCTCGACGGTGAGCCCGGGTCCGTCGTGGTAGTGCAGACCGAGGATGAGATCTCCGCCATGGGGATGGCTGCAGCCGGAGCCCTGACCGGAGCTCGAAGCGCCACGGCCACCTCGGGCCCCGGATTCTCGCTCATGACGGAGGGACTGGGATGGGCCGGCATCAATGAAGCCCCCGTCGTGGTGACGCTCTATCAGCGCGGCGGCCCCTCTACCGGACTTCCGACGCGCAGCGAACAGGGTGATTTGAACATAGCCCTATACGGAGGCCACGGAGATTTCCCCCGCATCGTTATGGCTTCCAGTGATCTGGCCGAGGCCTTCTACGACGCGGCCCAGGCCTTCAACTACGCCGAGCGTTACCAGACCCCGGTGATCCATTTGATCGACAAGGCTCTCTCGAGCCAGACGCAGACCGTGCCGCCGTTCAACCTCGATCATATCCAAATCGAGCGCGGCGCCATCGCCGACCCCGCAAGAGATAATCCGGACGGAGGAGACTTCCCACGCTTTCAGATCACGGAGTCGGGAGTGTCGCCGCGTCCCCTGCTCGGCACTCCCGGTGGCACGCACTGGACCACGGGAGGCGAGCACACGGCAACCGGCCGCGTCACCGAAGACCCCGTCGTTCGCGAGCAGCAGATGGAGAAGCGAATGCGCAAGTTGGATCTCGCGGCAAGCGAGATCCCTCTCGGGGAGAAGTTCCAGGTGTATGGAAATCGCGAGGCAGCCTTCACGGTGCTGAGCTGGGGCTCCAACAAGGGTGGAATCCTCGAGGCTTTGGAGATGCTGAAGGCCGATGGCGTCGAGGGCCGGCTGCTGCAGGTGCGAATCATGAGCCCCTTCCCCGCCGAGGAGCTATCCGAGTTGATCGACAGCGCCGCGCCCCTGGTCGCGGTGGAGTCGAGCTTTTCGGCGCAGCTGGCCCAGGTACTGCGCCAACACACCGGCCGTGCGTGCGAGCATCTCGTGGTGAAGTACAACGGGAGGCCGATGTCTGCACGCGAGCTCTACAGAGCATTCAAGGAGATCCTCGATGGCGGAGCAGAGCACCGCCTGGTGCTACGCAACCCCTACGAGTAGAAGGGTGGAGCCTGAGCTGGCGTCCTGAGCCGGGACGCTGGCAGCGAGACAAAACGATGACGACAGCAACGAAAAAACCGAAGAAGGTGACGGCCAAGGATTTCCAGGTTCCGTACCCGGTCGACTGGTGTCCCGGCTGCGGCGACTTCGGCATCCTCAGCGCTTTGCAGCAATCTCTGGCCCGGCTGGGACGACAGCCTCACGAGGTTGCGGTAGTCGCGGGCATCGGCTGCTCCGGTAAGACTCACTACTACCTTCCGGTATATGGCGTCCACACGATGCACGGTCGGCTGCTGCCGTTTGCCACGGGCATCAAGCTGGCCAACCCCGACATGACCGTCGTCGGAGTCGGTGGTGACGGCGACGGCATGGGTATTGGTGCCGCCCATTTCGTCAATTCCGGCCGCCGTAACGTGGACATGACCTACATTCTTTTCAACAACGCTGTCTATGGCCTCACCAAGGGGCAGGCGGCACCGACGTTGCCGCTCGGTATGCAGACCAAGAGCCTGCCGCAGCCCAATATGCAGGGTCAGATCAACTCGCTAATGCTGGCCATGGCATCAGGCTTCACTTGGATCGGGCGCAGCTATTCCTACAACGTCAAGCACTTGATCGAGTTGATAATCCAGGCCGTCGAGCACCCGGGGCTTTCTTACCTGGATGTCCTGCAGCCCTGTCCGACGTACAACAATCTCTACACCAAGGATTGGTATGCCGGGAAAGATCTAACCAGCGGCATGCCGCGCGTATACAACCTGCAGGATGAAGGCTACGACCCGGTCATCACCGAGGATATGGACGATGGAGCGGTCTTCGCCAGGATCAACGCTTTTACCCAGAAGGCACATGAATGGGGTGAGCAGATTCCGGCGGGGATCTTTCTGGACAATCGCGTTGTCAGCACGTTCGGGGAGCGCATCGCCCATCGCATCCCGACGTACCGCGCCGAGCCTCCGTGCCGCCGTCGGATCGCCGACGATCAGGGCCGGCCGATTGCGGATCTGTCGAGCATCTTCGACGAATTGCGCATGACCTGAGGGTCGTCCAGCCCGCTTTACTCGCCCGGCAGCAATCCGCGAGCCGTCAGCAGCTTCCCTACCAGTTGCTGAATCTCCTTCCGCACAGTGTCTACGTCGCCGCTGGCGTCGACCCGCACAACGTCGCTGCTGCAGAAGCCGAGAAATATCTCACGTACCTGCAACAGGTAGTCGGCCCGCTCGAAGGAGTTCGGCACGTCACGGCGCGCCCGGATGCGTGTTACTCCGGTGTCGGGGATGACGTCGAGAATCAGCGTCAGGTTCGGGCGGGGCGCGAAAGCCTCGTTCTTCTCGCGTATAAGATCGGGATCGAGACCCAGCGCGCCTTGGTAGGCCATGGATGAAAAGTAGTAACGATCCATAACCACGACACTTCCGGCCGCCAGTGCCGGGAGGATGTTATCGCGAACATCGATGCGGCGGTCCTCGAGGAAGAGTCGCATTTCTTCCTCAGGGGAGACGCTGCGGCCGTGCTCGAAGAGCTGTCGAATCCTGTCTCCGTATTCGGAAGCGCCCGGCTCGTGCAGCAGGAGGGTGCTCAGCCCGCGCTCCTGCAGAGCCGCGCACAGGCGCCGTGCCTGCGTCGACTTGCCGGAGCCGTCGATTCCTTCTAAGGCAATCAGAGCGCCGCTTTGGATGTCTCGTGTGGTCACGACGATGGCACCGTGGGATGCTGCGGTTCGATCGTGCGCCGATGGTACACTCCGCTCCATTACCGGTAAAACGCGGAGGTCGAGATGAAGAGACGCTGGGCGCTCGGTATCGGGACAGGGGTTGTCGCCATCCTCGTGCTATCTGCGTGGCTGGTGCCTCGCTCTGTTCCCTGGCGATCCTCTCCGGCCTCCACTCTCACATCAGCGAGGCTCCACGAGGCGCTGCCGGTATCCACGTTTTCGATCGTCGCTTTCGACCCCGAGACCGGGGATCTCGGGGTGGCTGTCGAGTCCAAGTTCTTCGCCGTCGGTCCGGTCGTGCCCTTCGCCGCGGCCGGCGTGGGTGCTGTCGCCACGCAGTCTTACGCCAACACCAGCTACGGCCCGCGAGGCCTGGAGATGCTACGTGGGGGAATGACGGCCGAAGAGGTGATCGCCGCGCTGACCGAGCTTGACGAAGGCCGTGAGGTTCGCCAGGTTGGAATCGTCGACGCCCAAGGGGCCTCCGCAACCTTCACTGGAGACTCCTGCCTGCAATGGGCAGGGGGTCGAACCGGGCCTGGATATGCGGTGCAGGGAAATATTCTCGTCGGCCCCGCCGTTGTCGACGCCATGGCGAAGGCTTTCGAAGCCACAGGTGGAGATCTGGCCACCCGCATGGTCGCTGCGCTTGCTGCCGGGCAAGCAGCCGGCGGAGATGCACGCGGGCGGCAGTCCGCCGCGCTCCTCGTCGTACGCGAGGGCGGAGGCTACGGCGGCTACAGCGACCGCTACATCGACCTGCGCGTTGATGATCATCCCACCCCCATCGCTGACCTCCAGCGCCTGCTCGACATTCGTCACTCTCAGATCATTGGCACGGACGCACAGTCGAACGTGCGGGCAGCCGCAGCAGCCCAGGGAGAACAGCGTCAAGAGCTCTTGAGGAACGCGCTGGCGGGGCTGCGAGACGTCGTGCGGCTGAACCCGGCCGATGGCTGGAGCTGGTTGTGGTTGGCAAACGTATATTTGCAGCTCGGAGAGGAGGATGAGGCCGCGGCAGCGGGCATTCAGGCATTGCGCATCGATCCGTGGATCAAGACGGCGGCATTGCAGGGAATTTCGGGGGGCGATCGGCTCGTCGAGCCGCTACTCGGCCTCGAGGCATTCAGGAAGATCTGGGAGACGCTCCCGACGGGGCACTAGCCCGGGGCTAGCCTGGACCACCGTAGAGGCCCACCTCGCGAACGGTGACCCGCTCGCCGTTGCCCGGCTCCAGGATTTCGGGAGTGGCGATCAGAAAAAGACCGGTCACCCGATGCAGGTCTTCCAGGGCGGGCCCGCGTACGGACAACGCTCTCAACCCATAGCCACTTCGCAGGCGGGACGTGGTTCGCGGATCTGCGTGCCGCTGGCGCCACTGCAACCATGGCAGCGCGAGTGTCCGCCGCTCATTGTCCAGCTTCACTGAGTTGTACCAAGATACCGTGTCGCCAGCTGCGGTCTCGGCGCGCACTTCGACGATCAGTCGCATCGTTTTGGCCGCCTCCAGCCGTAGCACCAAACCGTCTCTCTGGCTCCAGTCCTCCGGATCTTTCGGACGCCATACGAGCGCAGCATAGGTTTCGTCAGACCCCATCGCGGGCAGCTCGAAGCTCCATTCAGGACGCTCTCCATCAGTACTCAGCTCACTGCTGACATCGTCGCTGCTCTCCACTCGCCAGCGGCGCCACGAATGCAGGCGGTCGGTCGCTCGCGGCGCGGGCAGAGGTGGCACTCGATGTAGGGCAGCGGCGCGGCGCGCTTCACGGGGCCACAGGTAAATCGCATTGCTGATCACCCACGGGATGTTCCCGCGGGGGCTCACCTGCGGTCCGTCGAGCCGATAGACCTCGATTCGGTAGGTGCCCGGACGGTCGGCCGTGTACTCGAGCACAGCTCCGGTCACCGAGTGCACGGGCTCGCCGTCGCGCAAACAGACGATGCTGATGTCGCCTGCCACATCCACGCTAGCCCGTAGGGACCAGGGGCCTTCTTCCCATGGTGCCATGTCACCCACCCGTGCTACGAGATCCGACGCGGGCGCGTGGGCATCGAAAACAAATCCCCCCGCGTCTCCGATCGCGGAGATCACCGCGGCGGCGCGTCCTTGTCGTAGCGCGGCCAGCACCGCGCCTTCGGCGTCATACGGACCGCTCACGGGCGGGTTGTCGAGCCAAACGATCGTTTGCACGGCTGACAACGTGTCAGCGTACGTCGGCAGCGGAAAGGGCCAAGCGATGGGGCCATGTGCATCGACCGCGCCGATTCCAACCAGAGGGCGAGGCCATCGAGCGTCGTCTCTGGACGATAGGTTGATGCGGGAGTCCCACAGCGCGAGCGATGGAAGCCCGCCGGACAACATCCGTAGGAGGGCATATTCGGAGCCGAACGGATAGGCGGCGGCGATCGCCAGCCGGCGCGACCACGGGGTTCGTGCCCAAGCTTCCGCCAGATTGATCACCTCGACTCCCACCAAGCCGGCCCAGCCTGCCTGCCAGAGCTCCTCGGGATGAAGAGGATGTGCAATCCAGCCCCAGCCGCCGAGCTCTTCGATGTCGCTGATCGCCGCCCTGGCGCCGGGCGCCAGCTGATAGCGGTGCGGTGGAACGCCAACAGCCAGAATGTGGCCGGCAAATGTGGAAATCTCCTCGCCGATAATGAGAAGAAGGTCGTCGTACCATCCGCCCTGTGGCCGGGCCCCGTCTCCGAGGGGGTTGTGATCGCTCAGAATCAGGAAGTCGAGCCCGATCTCCTGCGCGGCCTCGATCACCTCCTCGACGCTGCCCGCGCCATCGGAATGCGAGGAATGGACATGAATCGCGCCGCGCCAGGCATAGCTTGGCCGCTCTCCGCCTCTCTGCGTAGCCCCCATCCGCGGGTCCGTGGAGCCGCTGCGTTGCAGCGGCCTGTAGGCCGAAACCCGTCGGGCGCAGAAGGCCGAAATGAGGAACAAGCCAACGACGAAAATCAGTGCGACCACAGCGATCCGGCTGATCCCGGATGCCGGCGCGGGCGTACCTCTACGTGGCCGGCTCGTACGGCGCGAGGATGCGAACGGGGCTGTTGGCTCGATCACGAAAGCGCTCCGCATGCTCCAGGTTGCCGGCGAAGGTCCCATAGTGCATCGGGAGCGAAACACCGGCACCGATGCAGTCAGCCGCCGCGGCCGCCTCGATCGGGTTCATTACGGTGCCGCCGGACACCGGAAGACAGGCAATATCAGCTTTTACGTTCTGCATCTCGGTGATGTAGTCCGTATCGCCGGCATGATACCAGCGCTCGCGCTTTCTCGTGATCAGATAGCCAATCCAGCCGTTCGCACGCGAGTGCAGCCGTCGTCGTCGTGTATAGGCCGGGATGGCCTCGATCTTCAGGCCCAACACGGACAGATGGGCTCCGGGTTCCGCGATCATCACATCGCCCACCAGGTGCCGGCAGCTCACGCAGCAGTCCTGCGTGCAGACGAGCACTGTCTCCGAAGTCGAGATCTCGGCGATATCTGTTGGAGAGCAGTGGTCGAAGTGTCCATGGGTGACCAGAATCAGATCTGCCTTCGGGCCTGCAGGGACACAAAAGGGGTCTATGTAGACGACTGGCGGGCCTTCGAACAAGAAGGCATCGTGGCCGAGCCAAGTGAGCCGATCCAACACGCGCTGAGCTCCTCCCAGTCTTTCGACCAGCCTCCGTGCACGTCGGATGCAGCGCCGACGTCAACACGTTCGCGGCGGAAGTTTCTTCTTTTGGCTTTGCGCGGCAACCTAGCCCTAATCGCAGCAACCTGTCAACCGTGGACATCGGACTATGCGGGAGCCAAGCGGGCTGGTAGCTTGAGTGCTCACCCTGGACATTTCTATAATGAGCCGCGCTTTGTCACCTCCACCCTAAGGAATCCATGGCCAAGAATTGGACCGAAGAGGATGAGCAGTTCATCCGCGACAGCTTTCTGACCATGACGTATAGCGATTTAGCTGATCGCTTCGATGTCAGCACCAAGGCCATGGAATCGAAGATTCGACGCATGGGCTTGAAGAAGCAGGAATTCCTCGCCGAGGCTGTCAAGGCCATGGATCCGACGCCCAAGCCACCTGCCGGCCCGGCAGCGGCGCAGGAGCCGGTACCGACGCCCCTGGAGAGTATTCAGGCCATGCCCCGCCGAACGGAGACTGCTGTGGAAACCGCCGAGGAACGAAAGGCTCGCCTCGCAGCCAGCCGCCAAGCGGCCGCCGACGAGAAGGAGCGCCGCGAGACCGCACGTTCCGATGATCGGGTCGCCAAGGCCCTGAAGCGCTTGGAAGCTGGTATGAAGAACCTCCTGCAGGGCCAATACGCCAAGGCCGCCAAGGAATTCGAGGCGATTCTCAAGGCTTCGCCTCCGGATATGGGCATAACTGATCGCGCCAAGCAGTACCTGGAAACCTGCAAGGCGCACCTCGAACGTAAGCCACCCGCCCCGAAGACAGCGGAAGATCTCTACCTTCATGGTGTCATACAAATGAACGATGGCGATCTGGAGGGGGCACTCGAGGCATTCAACGCGGCGGCAGCGAAAGTCCCGAAGGACGATCGTTTTGCCTACGGGCAGGCCGCCGTCCATGCCCAGGCAGGTGAAGTGGAGGCGTCCCTCGAGGCACTGCAGCGAGCGGTCGAGATCAACGAGGCCAACCGCGTCTTTGCCAAAAACGACTCCGACTTCACTCCGCTGCGCGTCCACAAGGAATTTCAGGATATCGTCACCCCGCCAATGGAAGAGGAGACGGAGTAGAAGCTCCGCCGCACCGCCGCACCGTCGCGACGGGATCAAGGCCCGCGCAAGCTCCGAGCAGAGGAGCCACCGATCGTGAATGATCCTGACGCTAGCACCGAGACACCACGGGGCCTCCAGACCATCGCCGCTCTGGTCGCCTCGGGGGTCACCGTTCGCGACCCCCAAACGACCTACGTCGACGAGGATGTGGAGGTCGGCCCGGGCACGGTTCTGTACCCCGGAGTCATTCTGGAATCGGGATCCGTGATCGGTGCCGGCTGTACCATCCACGCGCGAGTCCGCATTACACGCTGTCGACTGGCCGAGGATGTCATTGTTTTGGATGGCAGCATTCTCGAGGATAGTACGGTTGATGCGGGCGCTTCGATTGGACCTTATGCTCGCCTGCGCCCCGGCTCCGAGATTGGGCCTGGCGCCAAGGTCGGGAATTTCGTCGAGATCAAAGCGACCCGCCTCGGGGCGGGGAGTAAAGCGAGCCATCTCACCTACCTGGGCGACGCGGAGATCGGCGATAATGTGAACGTAGGCGCCGGTACCATTACCTGCAACTACGACGGCGTGCACAAACACCGCACGGTGATCGAGGACGGTGCGTTTATCGGCAGCAACGTGGCACTCGTGGCGCCGGTGCGCATTGGCGCTGGTGCTTATGTGGGTGCCGGCTCAACGATCACTGAGGATGTGCCGGCGGGTGCCTTGGCGGTGGGACGAGGGGACCAGGTCATCAAAGAGGGCTGGGCCGCGCGACGGCACGGCGAGAAACCTGAGAGAAGCTGAAATGTGCGGAATCATTGGCTACGTCGGCAGCGAACCTGTCGTACCGATCCTGGTCGCCGCACTTAGGTGCTTGGAGTATCGAGGCTACGATTCAGCCGGTTTGGCCGTGGTCAATCGTGCCGGCGAGCTCGAGGTGCGCCGGGCACCAGGCAAGCTGCAGAACCTCGAGGCCAAGCTCGAGCGCCAGCCCCTCGAGGGCAGCTACGGTGTCGGCCATACACGCTGGGCCACGCACGGTGTTCCGAACGAAGAGAACGCCCATCCGCATCGTGACAACGACGGAAAGATGGTTGTCGTGCACAACGGCATCATCGAGAACTACGTCGCACTGCGACGCCGGCTCACCGCAGATGGTCATCGATTCGAGACTGACACGGATACTGAGACGATCATCCACCTCATTGCCTCTTGCTACAGCGGCGACCTTGAAGAGGCCGTGCGCCGTGCCGTGGTCGAACTGAAGGGCATCTACGCGTTCGTCGTAATGTGCAGGGACGAACCACAGAAGATCGTCGCCGCTCGACACGGGCCACCCCTCATCATCGGCTTGGGCGAGAATCAGCAGTTCGTTGCCTCCGACGTGACGCCCATACTGTCGCACTCGCGCCGGGTCATCTTCTTAGACGACGATCAGATTGCAACCGTGACGCCCGCGCAGGTACGAATTTCCACCGTCGCGGGTGAGGAGGTCGAGGTGGAGCCCCAGGAGGTCCTGTGGGACCCGATCACCGCACAGAAGGGTGGTTACCGGCACTTCATGCTCAAGGAGATCCACGAGCAGCCCCAGGCTGTCAGAGACAGCCTGGTCGGCAGGCTCGAGAGATCGAAGGGCGTTGCTTCCCTGCCCGATCTCGACCTGGATTCCGCCGGGGCGGCCTCGATTTCGAAGATCTATCTGGTCGCCTGCGGCACTTCCTGGCACGCCGCGCTGGTGGGCAAGTTCTGGATTGAGTCGCTCGCCCGGGTTCCGGTCGAGGTCGACTACGGTAGCGAGTTCCGTTATCGCGACCCGCTGCTGCCGGACGGCGCCGTGGTGTGCGCCATCAGCCAATCAGGAGAAACCGCCGATACCCTCGCCGCAATGCGCGAGGCCAAGGCGCGCGGCGCGGCGTTGTGGACGATCTGCAACTCTCTCGGCTCCATGGCGACCCGCATGGCTGACGAGGTAATTTACACCCACGCCGGCCCGGAGATCGGCGTCGCTTCGACCAAGGCCTTCACCTCCCAGCTCATCTGCCTCTACCTGCTCGCCCTGCGCTTAGCCTCGCTGCGAGGTGCTTTGCCCGATGACCAGGTGGCCGAGCGCGTCGAGGCGCTGGCTCGCTTGCCGCGAATTATCGAGACCGTATTGGCATCCGAGGAGGCCGTCGCGCTATTGGCCCAGCGCTTCGCCGACCGGCGCAATTTCCTCTACCTCGGGCGAGGGCCTCTTTATCCGGTAGCCCTCGAGGGGGCACTGAAGCTCAAAGAAATCTCCTACATCCACGCTGAGGGATACCCTGCCGGTGAGATGAAGCACGGGCCCATCGCTCTCATCGATCGAAAGATGCCGGTGCTCGGCTTGGCCCCCAAGGGACCCTGGTACGAGAAGATGCTCAGCAACCTCCAGGAGGTGAAAGCGCGACAGGGCCGGCTCATCGTTCTGGCGACAGAGGGAGATGAAGAGGCAGCGGGCCTGGCGGATGCCGTAATAACCATTCCCAATTGCCTTCCCGAGCTCACTCCCGTGGTCGCGGTGGTGCCGTTGCAGCTTCTCTCCTACCACATCGCCGTGCGGCTCGGCTGTGACGTCGATCAGCCGCGTAACCTGGCCAAGAGCGTGACGGTCGAGTGAACCTACTTGCTGCGCTCAACGCCGAGCAGCGGCAGGCGGTAACACACGAGGGTGGACATTGCCTCATCCTCGCCGGCGCAGGCTCCGGCAAGACTCGTGTGCTGACCTATCGGATCGCTTATCTGATCGATGCGCTCGGCGTGCGGCCCGAAACCATCTGCGCGGTTACGTTCACCAACAAGGCCGCGGCTGAGATGCGTGGCCGGGTCAGGGAATTACTCGGCGACCAACCCGGCGGTTTGTGGTTGTCGACCTTCCACTCCTTCGGGCTGCGCATGTTGCGGGAGTGGGCAGGCCGGCCCGGCGCCCCTGGGGAGGACTTCGCCGTCTACGACCGCGACAACGCTCTCTCGCTGTGGCGCCGTTGCCAGGCCGAGCTTCGCATTAGCCCACGCGAGTACGACCCCCGCCGGCTCTTCGGCCACTGTAGCAGCGCCGTCAACAAGCTCGAGGATCCCGCTTCTTGGGACAGCTCGAGCCACGCTTGGGAGCGCCGCCTGGCGGCGCGCGTTTGGACGAAGTACCGCGCCGCGATGCATGCTGCCAACGCCGTCGACTTCGACGACCTGCTCGTCTTGCCTCTGCGCCTCCTGTCGACAGACGCACAGCTTTGCGCCACCATGCAGGCGCGCTGGCGGTACCTTCTCGTCGACGAGTATCAGGACACGAATCGCTTGCAGTATCGGCTCATCCGCACGTTGCTTGCCGAGGGCCACGAGCTCATGGTGGTTGGCGATGAGGATCAGTCGATCTACCGTTGGCGCGGCGCCGACCTCAACAATGTCCTCGACTTTCAGAACGACTTCCCGGGGGCCACGCTCATTCGCCTCGAGCAGAACTATCGCTCCACACAACCCATCCTCTCCGCGGCCGGCTCCCTTGTCGCCCACAACCTACAACGCCTCGGGAAGAACCTGTGGACCGAGAAGGAGGACGGCGAGCTCCCGACCTTCGTGCAGTGCGCCAGCGATCGCCAGGAGGCCGAGTGGGTGGCCAGCAAGCTTTCTGGTTCGGATGATCTTTCGGATGTCGCTGTTCTCTACCGCACGAACGCCCAATCGCGCCTGTTCGAGGAGGCTTTTTTGGCGAGCCGCATTCCGCACCGAGTCGTCGGGGGACCGCGTTTCTTCGCCCGCCGCGAGGTGCGGGACTTGCTCGCTTATCTTCTTCTTTTGGTGCGTGACGACGATGTCGCGCTGCGCCGCGTCGTCTCTGCCCCCAGTCGTGGAATCGGAAACGCCACGCTGCAAGCCTTGGCCTCGGCGCAGCCCGAGACAGGCGCAGCAGAGGCCCTGCGCCAGCTCGCCGCCTCGGCACAACCCGAGCAGTCGCTGCGCCAGGTGGGTTGCCCTGCCGCCGCCATTCGCCCGCTCTTGCAGCTCCACCGCCTGCTGGATGACCTGCGGCGCCTATCCCGGACGGCTACCTTGCCGGAGTTGCTGCGTGCCGCGCTGGAGCGCAGTGGCTATGCGCGCCATCTCGCGGCCGAGCCCGACGCCGAAGATCGGCTCGCCAATCTGGAGGAGCTCACCTCGGCAGCCGCCGAGCTTTCAAGTGGCGACGCTGGCGCCCCCGACAGCCGCTCGAATGTCGAGGCTCCGGACGGCGCTGCTCCACCCACCGCGGGGGCGCAGGCGGATTCCGCTCTCGCTACAGATCGATCTCGAGCGCTGTCCGTTTTTCTCGATCACATCGCTTTGCTGTCTGATGCCGACAGCAGCCGCGGCAGCGAAGATGGCGTGCGCCTGATGACCGTCCATGCTGCGAAAGGCCTCGAGTTCGAGCAGGTGTTCTTGGTTGGCATGGAGGAAGAGCTCTTCCCGCACGCTACGGCAATCAGCGAGGGTCAACTCGAGGAGGAACGCCGCCTGTGCTACGTCGGCATGACCCGTGCCCGGCGCTCGCTTTTTCTCAGTGCGGCCCGTAGCCGGCGCGTGCATGGACGAGAGCGCTGGCAGGAGCCTTCTCGCTTCATCTGCGAAATCGACCCGCGCTTCATCATCTTGCGCGATAACCTGGCCGCGGCTCGCGGCTCCGTCTCTGGGCAAACGCCCTTTCGGCGTAGTCAACGCGTGGATTCACGGCACAAGAGCTTGCCCTGGGGAGCTGCGGGGCGCCCGGTCCGGTCGACCTCCCGCTCCGGGCCAGCGCTACCACCAGGCAGAACCGGGCCAGCGCAAGACGAGGATCTGCAGGAGGGAGTGCGCGTTCGGCATGCGAAGTTCGGCAGCGGCAAGATCACGTCGCGCCAGGGATCAGGAGACAAGCTGAAGCTCGTCATCCGCTTCAACAGAGCTGGCACCAAGACCGTCTTGGCCCGCTACGCCAACCTCCAGTTGCTCGGCTGACTCCACGATGGCGGTCGGTGTTTTCCTTGCTGCGCGGAGCGGGTCGTGGTGCGAGAACAAACGCAACACAGCCATCGCGTGTCATCGCGTGTCATCGCGTGTCATCGCGCTCGCGCCCGCGCAGCCGTGACCCATTAAGAAGGCCGGGCTAGCTACCGTCAGCCAGGCGGGCGACCGCGACAACCTTGTCGCCCTCGCCCAAATTGATGATCGTCACGCCCTGCGTGTTGCGGCCTTGCACCTTGATGCCCTTGGTGCTCGTGCGGATGAGCTTGCCCTTCGAGGTGATAATCATGACTTCGTCTTCGCTGTCGACTAACTTCTGGCCGACAACGGGACCGTTGCGCGGGCTTGCCTTGATGTCGATGAGGCCCATCCCGCCGCGGTTCTGAGGTCTGTAGTTCGTTACCTCAGTGCGCTTGCCGAAGCCGTTCTCTGTAATCGTGAGGATGGTGCCGGCTTCCTTGAGGGTTTCCATCCCGATCACGAGGTCCCCCGCTCCCAGCTTGATTCCTCGCACGCCCATCGTGTTGCGGCCCATGGGGCGGCACTGTGCCTCGGGAAAGCGAATCGACTTGCCTTGATAGGTGCCGAGGAAAACGTCTTGGGTGCCGTCTGTGAGCTTGGCCGAGAGTAGACGGTCGCCTTCCTGCACTTTGATCGCAATGATGCCGGTGACGCGGGGGTTGGCAAAGTCATTCAGGGGCGTCTTCTTCACGAGCCCTTGCTCGGTGGAGAAGACAATGTAGTGCTCGTCATCGAATTCATCAATCGGGAGGATCGCGCGTACCTTTTCGTCCCTCTCGATGCGCGAGAGCATGTTGGCTATTGCCTTGCCGCGGCTTGCCGGCCCCGCCTGCGGGATCTCATAGACCTTCAGCCAGTAGCCCATGCCGCGATCCGTGAAGACCATGACGTAGGCATGTGTGGAGGCAGTGAAGAGATGTTCGACGAAGTCGCCCTCCTTCGTGACAGCTCCGAGCCGGCCCTTGCCACCACGCCGCTGCTGCCGGTACAGCGTCACCGGCGTCCGCTTGAGGTAGCCGGCGTGACTGCACGTGATGACCATCTCCTCCTCGGCAATCAGGTCCTCGACGGTGAAGTCCTTGGCCGAGTGGATGATCTCTGTTCGCCTCTCGTCGGCGAACTTCTCGCGAATGCCTGTCAGTTCGTCCACGATCAGCGTGCGTACCTTCTGGTCCGAGGCCAGAACGCTCTCGAGCTCTCCGACGAGCTGCAGGACTGCCTTCAGCTCGTCGAGGATCTTGTCGCGCTCCAGCCCCGTGAGGCGGTGCAGGCGCATGTCGAGCACTGCTTGCGCTTGGATCTCGCTCATCTTGAAGCGCTTGACCATCTGCGCCTTCGCCGTGGCCGCATCCTTGGAGCCGCGGATCAACTTGATCACCGCGTCCAGATTGTCGAGTGCGATTTTGAGCCCCTCGAGAATGTGGGCCCGCGCTTCGGCCTTTCTGAGCTCGAAGAGCGTCCTGCGAGTCACCACCTCGCGCCGGTGGTCGACGAATGACGACAACATGCCCTTGAGGTCGAAGACCACCGGCACCTTGTCCTTGATCGCGAGCATGATGATGCCGAAAGAGATCTCCATCTGGCTGCTCTTATAGAGGTTGTTGAGCAGCACCTCCGGTTCCTCTCCGCGCTTGAGCTCGATGACGACACGCACGCCTTCCCTGCTGCTCTCGTCGCGAATGTCGCTGATCCCATCGAGCTTCTTGTCCTTCACCTGCTGGGCAATCTGCTCGATGAGCTTGGCCTTGTTGACCTGATAAGGGACTTCGGTAATCACGATGCGGTCACCGCCGCGCTTGGTGCGCTCGATGTCGGCGCGGGCGCGGATGCGGATGATGCCGCGGCCGGTCTTGTAGGCGTCGACAATCCCCTTTGCCCCATAGATGATGCCGCCCGTCGGCAGGTCGGGGCCGGTCACTATCTGCAGCAACTCGTCTACGGTGACGTCCGGGTTGTTGATGACCGCGATACAGGCGTCGACAATCTCACCGAGATTGTGGGGGGGGATGTTCGTCGCCATTCCGACAGCGATGCCGCTCGACCCATTGACGAGAAGGTTGGGAAATTTGGCAGGGAGAACTGTCGGCTCCTCGAGAGAACCGTCGTAGTTCTCTACGAAGTCGACCGTTTCCTTGTCAAGGTCGGCGAGGAGCTCTCCCGCCAGCCGCGTCATCCGAACCTCGGTGTATCGCATTGCCGCGGCGGGGTCGCCATCGAGGGATCCGAAGTTACCTTGCCCGTCGACGAGGACCTGGCGCAGAGAAAAATCCTGTGCCATTCGCACGATGGTGTCGTAAACCGACTGATCGCCGTGTGGGTGATACTTACCAATTACGTCACCAACAACGCGCGCACTTTTCTTGTAGGCCTGGTTGTAGTAGTTGCCCAAGTCGTGCATCGCATAGAGCGTTCTGCGGTGCACGGGCTTCAGGCCGTCGCGGACGTCGGGCAGGGCGCGCCCGATGATTACGCTCATGGCGTAGTCGAGGTACGACCTCTTTACTTCTTCCTCGATTGAGATGGGTACTTTGTGCTCGATTCCGTCGATCTTCGCCACGGTTCAGGTCGCCTTAGATGTCGAGGTTTTCAACTTCGTGTGCGTGCTTCTCGATGAACTTTCGCCGGGGCTCTACCTTGTCGCCCATGAGCGTCGTGAAAATCTGATCCGCCGCCGCCATGTCTTCGATGGTTACCTGCACGAGCCGGCGCTGCTCCGGATCCATGGTCGTTTCCCAGAGTTGCTCCGGATTCATTTCACCGAGACCCTTGTATCGCTGCAGAGTGATTCCTTTCTTCGCCGCGCTCATGAGGTGGGTCAGAAGCTCCTCTTTCGTGCCCAGCGTCGCCTCCGCGGTGCCGTTGCTGTAGACGGTGAAAGGAGGCTTGTGAAACTCGGGAATCTCTTGGTAGAGCGCGAACAGGCCGCGGTACTCGGGACTGTCGACAAGCTCGTGGTTCACTCGTACCGTTACCGCGATGGCCTCACTGTCTCCACTGCTAACGAGGAGCTCGTGCAGGTTGTGCTCCTCGTCGAATCTCGTTTCGACCCCATAGCCGTCCTTCTTGAGCCGACGCTCGACCTTCTCCAGCTCTTTGGTGTCCTCGAACTGCTTCTTGTAGCGCAACCCGAACTCACAAAGCAGCTCGAGGAGCTCCTGCCAGTAGTCCCTGCGGCGCAGCTTGCTAACGAAAAAGCCATATCTATGCAGGCACTCGAGGCGCTTTTCGAGCGCCTTGCCGCTGATGGATTTCTTGCTTCCTTTTACCTGGACTCGGCGCTTTTCGGCGGCACGCTCTACCAGGAATTCCGTCATCTTCTTTTCGTCGGGCAAGTACATCTGTCGCCTACCGGCCTTTACTCGGTAGAGCGGCGGCTGTGCGATGAACAGATGTCCCTCTTCGAGAAGCTTGCGCATTTGCCGAAAGAAGAAGGTCAGAAGCAATGTCCGGATGTGGCTACCGTCAACGTCGGCGTCTGCCATCAGGATGACCTTGTGGTAGCGGAGCTTTTCGAGGGAGAACTCCTCTTCGCCGATTCCTGTGCCAAGGGCGGTAATGATGGTGCGGATCTCTTCGTTGGAGAGCATCTTGTCGAGACGTGCTTTCTCGACGTTCAGGACCTTTCCTCGTAAAGGCAGGACCGCCTGGTAGCGCCGGTCCCTTCCCTGCTTCGCTGAGCCTCCGGCCGAATCGCCCTCGACCAAGAAAATCTCGGCTTTCTCGGGAGCTCTCTCTTGACAGTCAGCCAGTTTGCCCGGCAAGGAGGCCCCGTCCAGGGCTCCCTTGCGCCGCGCCAACTGCCTGGCCTTGCGGGCGGCGTCGCGCGCTCGGGCGGCATCCAGGGCCTTCGCTATAATCCGGTTCGTCGTTGTGGGGTTCTCTTCGAAATACGCCCCAAGGTACTCGTTGACGACCTGTTGAACGATCCCCTTCACTTCGCTGTTGCCCAGCTTCGTTTTGGTTTGCCCTTCGAACTGCGGTTCCGGCACCTGCACCGAGACGACGGCGACCAAGCCCTCCCTGACGTCCTCCGACTGCAGTCCCGCGATGTCCTTCAGTTTTCCGCGCTCGTTCGCATAGGCATTGATCGTGCGGGTCAATGCCGCACGGAATCCGCTCAGGTGCGTGCCGCCCTCTTTTGTATTGATGTTGTTCGCGTAGGAGAAGACTGTCTCGGCGTACTTGTCGTTGAACTGCAGCGCCAGGTCGACGACGACGTTGTCGCGCTCGACCCTGAACGCCACGGGGCGGTGAAGCACCGAGTTGTTCTGGTTGAGGCTCTCCACAAACTCGACGATCCCGCCGTCGTAGACGAACTCTTGCGAGCGCTCCTCCTCAGCTCGTTGGTCGACGATTTGGATGTGTAGCCCGCGGTTGAGAAACGCCAACTCACGCAGCCGTGCCGAGAGTGTTTCGAAGCTAAAGTCGAGCTGCTCGAAGATTTCCGCGTCGGGGAAGAAAGTGACCTTGGTGCCGGTCTTGTCGGTCTTGCCGACCTTTTCCAGAGCAGTCATCGGCTTGCCGCGAGCATATTCCTGCAGGTACGTCGCGCCGTCTCGCCAGATTTCCAGGTGTAGCCACTCCGATAGCGCGTTGACCACCGACACACCGACGCCATGCAGTCCGCCCGACACTTTGTAGGCATTGTGGTCGAACTTGCCGCCCGCGTGCAGCATCGTCATGACCACTTCCGCTGCGGGCCTCTTTTCTGTCTTGTGATGGTCAACAGGAATGCCTCGGCCGTTATCTTCGACCATCACCGAGTTGTCGACTTGTAGGGTTACGATGATCTCGTCGCAGTGTCCCCCAAGTGCCTCGTCTACACTGTTGTCAACAACTTCGTAAACCAGATGATGAAGTCCATCGGGGCCCGTAGTGCCGATATACATGGCCGGACGGCGGCGTACTGCTTCCAAGCCCTCAATGACTTTGATGGTGCTGGCGTCGTAGTCGCTTGCCGCCTGCTTCTTGGCGGCCTTCCTTGCTTGTGTCGTTGTCTTTGTTGCCGTTTTCTTCACCACCGTTTTGCCCGTGCTCGTTGCCTTCTTGCGCGTCATTTTCTTCTTTGCTGGCGCGCTCACGTAGCGCGCAGGTGTCTTCTTTTGGGGCATCCGCCGCGCTCTCTCTGCCTTAGAGGAGGCGGGTTCTGTGGGGTCTCTGCGTGTTCCCTGCGGCGCTGCGCTTCACCCTCTGTGGCGTCCGCCAGGGAGTGTCCTAATTATACCTCTGCGGGGTCTCGATTCCCACCCGCAACCGGTCTCTGTTGAACGTTATAAGTTCTTGAAAACAAAGACCTTCTGGCTTTGCTCTCAGGGTGTTTCGCTACATCCTCATCGGCATCACAACATACCGGTAGCGATATCCACCTTCTTCCTCTCCAGCAGGCAGTAAAAGCCCCTGGCTGGCGGGGTCCTTGAGGTGAAATTCCACCTTCTCTGTTCCTCCTGCAGCCAAGAAATCCAGGATGTACTGCGCGTTGAAGCTTATCTCCATCTCCTCTGCTTCATATTCGATGGCCACGCTTTCCTTCGCCTCCCCAAGCTCAGGATTGCTGGAGGAAATCGTGGCCTCGTTGTCGGCAAAGAGGAAACGAATTGCGCGCGAGCGTTCACTCGCCAGCAAGCTGACCCTCCGAATGGCACCCGCCATTGCCTCGCGATCGAACGTCACGTGAATGGGGTTACCTTCGGGCACGACTTTTTCGTACGAGGGGAATTGTCCTTCGATGATGCGGGACGCCAGCGTACGGTGCCCAATCTTAAAATAGAGATGGTGCTCATCTTGCGCGAAGAGCATCTCCTCCCCGTTGCCGAGCCCGCGCAGCTCGGTAAGGGTCTTTTTCGGCACGATTGCTTTAACCTCTGGAGTCTCTTTCTCTAAAGGTACTTCCACCAAGGCCAGCCGATGGGCGTCGGTTGCGACCATTCGCGCCGTGCCTGCGCCCATCTCCAACAAGGCGCCATTCAGCGCATACCGGGCGTCCTCCTGCGTCACCGCGAAGATCGTCCTGCTGATGATCTCTTTGAAGAGTCCGTGGTCGATGTTGACGCTGGAACTGAAGTCGTTTGTTGGCACCTCGGGAAAATCTTCTACCGGAAGCCCTACCAGCCTGAAGAAAGCGTTGCCACTGCTTATCTCCAACCAGTTTCCCTCCGCCACAGAAGCTTCGATCTCTCCCGCCGCCAACGAGCGTACGACTTCGAACAGCTTTTTCGCGGACACCGTAATGCCGCCCTCCGCTTCAACAGTCGAAGCACATCCTCCCGTCAGGCTGACTTCGAGGTCAGTGGCAGCGAGTTGAAGAAAGTCCTTCTCGGCGCGCAGCAAGATGTTCGAGAGAATCGGAATTGTCTTCTTTTTCTCGGCCACGCCCTGGAGGAACTGTAGCTCTTTCTCGAGTGCTTCCTGGCTAACACGAAAGCGCATTTCCTAATACTCCTAGACCAAAGAGAAAAAGAAAGTAGTAGTAGTACTAGTGCTGTGTATTCTCAGGAAAACAGCTGTAACCCCCGCCCAGTGAATGCTACACGGTTTGGAAGCGCTGTGGATTCCCTTCTCTCTCTTTGCGGAAAAATGTGTGCGCTGAGATTCACACAGCGAATCCACAGGGGCTTGTGCGTGCCGGGTGTGGATAACCGGGAGCATTACTGGAGAGCGTCCAAAAGGTTGTGGACGACGCGGTGGAATTCGTCGTCAGCCTGGCAATCGTTCTCGACCTTCCTGACGGAGTGAATGACCGTGGTGTGATGTTTTCCACCAAAAGCGCGACCAATCTCAGGAAGAGAGTGTTTGGTCAATTGCTTGCAGAGAAACATGGCGATCTGGCGGGGGTGAGTGATTCGGCGGGCATTGCTCCTCGAGGTGAGCTCTCCTTGTCGAAGACCGAAGTGCTCAGAGACGTTCTGCTGGATTCGGGCGATGGTAATGGAAGCGGTCTCTGTGCGAAGGGTGTCACGGAGGACATCACGCGCTAGCGCCAGCGTGATCGGTGCACCTGTGAGAGAAGAATAGGCGACGAGGCGAATAAGGGCTCCCTCGAGCTCGCGAACATTGCTCTTGCTACCAGAGGCTATGAAGAGAAGGACGTCGTCTGGAAGCGCTACGCCCTCGCCTTCGGCTTTGCGCTTGAGGATCGCGACCTTCGTTTCAAGATCAGGGGGTTGGATGTCAGCTAGAAGACCCCACTCGAAACGCGAACGAAGGCGCTCCTCCAACGTGGGAATCTCCTTCGGTGGAGAATCGCATGTGAGGACTATTTGGCGCTGCTCATCATACAAGGCGTTGAATGTGTGAAAGAACTCTTCCTGTGTGCGCTCCTTGCCGGCGAGAAATTGAATGTCGTCCATGAGAAGGACGTCGATGGTCCGGTACTTCTCACGGAACTCAAAGGTGTGATCGTAGCGGATCGAGTTGATGAGCTCGTTCATGAACCGCTCAGAGGAGATGTACACGACGCGCAACGAAGGGTTGTTCTTGAGGATATGGTGGCCGATTGCGTGCATGAGGTGGGTCTTACCCAACCCCACTCCGCCGTAAAGGAACAACGGGTTGTATGAAAGAGAAGGACTCTCGGCCACGGCGCGGGCCGCCGCGTGGGCAAACTGGTTGGACGCGCCTACGACAAAGGTCGAAAACTTGTACTTCGGGCTCAACGCCGCAGACAGAGGTTCGAGGCTGCGCGACGCAGGCGAAGGGCGAACACGGGGCGCTACTCTCGGCGGCGGACTGGCCATGGCTGCCGCCGACGAAGGAGCCGACGAAGAGGAGCTCAAGGTGAACTGCACCTCCATCCGTCCCTGCTGCAATTCCTGCAGCGACTCAGAGATGAGATCGCCGTAGTGCTCGCGCAGCCAGTCCCGGAAGACCTCATTAGGCACCGCAACATGCAGAATATCGTCGTCTCTCCAGGCGAGAGACGTTGGTCGAAACCAGGTGTTGAAACTATGTGGATCGAGCTTGGTTTCAAGCCTGGACAGAACAGTCTTCCAAAGGTCCATGGTAAATCTGCGAAGGTCCTACCAGAGCGGCGATGACGCGATTTCTACTACCCCAACGACGCGCAATCATTGCCTTTCCTCTAGCGTTTTTCACACCGTATTCCACAACTGTGGAAAACCAAAAATCCGCTTATTTCAAGGGCAGATAGCCCACAATGTACTGCAAAGCAAGAGGGAGGCAAGAGGCGTAGTATCTGCGAGGCGCGGGCAATATAGCATGGGTCTGAGGGGGGCGCAACGAAGAAGATTTCTGGTCCAAGCACGATGCGAAAAACAGCAAAAACAAAAGAAGTTTTGGCAAAAAGTAAGCAAACAAGGTTGGCCCACAAACGGCGCCGAGAAGCACAGCGTTCAACCAAGGGGGAGAGAAGACAAGAGGGAATCACCCGGCAGAGAGTTAGAGGAAGGGCTTAGAATGCTTGACCCAGGACCCGCGCCAGGCTAACTTTTGCTGTTACGTTTCCGCTCGATCGGGGACGTGTCGCGAAAGTCGCCAACAGTTGCGAAACTAGGCTCTGTGGTGAGCCTCCTCTGAGAGCGACGCAACGTCAGCAGACTAAAAAGCAATGAAAAGAACCTATCAGCCAAACAACCGGCGTCGCCGGAAGGTCCACGGATTTCGTTCCCGCATGCGCACGCGTGCTGGCCGCGCAGTTTTGCGTCGCCGCCGAGCCAAGGGCCGGAAGAGGTTGGCCCCTTCCTGATCCGCACAGGACTACTGCCCGGCAGGGAGCCCCACTAGTGACAGACCAGGGCCTTCCCCCGTCACGGCGTGTCCGTAAGCGGCGGGAGTTCGAGAAAGCCTACGAAGAAGGCTACAAGGTAGTGACGCCACAATTCGCTCTCTACGTCCGTCCGAACGGCCTGCTCGAAAGCCGGCTCGGGATCACGACAACGCGCCGGCTCGGAAAGGCCGTCGTGCGCAACCGCGCCCGGCGCTTGGTGCGAGAGGCTTATCGCAAGAACCAGGACAAGATGCCGCCCGGCTACGACTTCGTGGTCGTCGTTCGCAAACCACTCCTGGCCCTGAAGTCGACGGCGCTCGAGCCGGTGCTCACAGAGGCCGCGCTGAAAGCTGTCGCAGGAACCGATACAGGAGCCGTTAATTGATACGGCAGGCGCTAGTCCGGGCCATTCGCTTGTACCAACTCACATTGGCCTCTGTTCTTGGTGGTCACTGCCGCTTCGACCCATCATGTTCGCACTACGCGATCGAAGCGATCGATCGCCATGGAACGATCCGCGGCGTACGCTTGGGCGCAGGGAGGATTCTGCGGTGCCACCCGTTTGCTCGTGCCGGGTACGACCCCGTGCCGCTGGGCCGCAACGCTCATTCCGCGTGGACCTATCTCAGAGCACAGCAGGCGGTCGAGGATTGCTGCGATCGAGGAACCATGGCCGGAGGCAGAGAAGATGGACGCTGAGCGAGAGCCGAACATCGAAATCCGCGCCCTGATTGCACTGGTCATCTCACTAGCGATCTTGGCGGGGTGGCAGTATTTCTTCGCTCCGGCAGCGCCTCCTCCGCCGATACCCGCGGCAGAGCAAAGCCAGAGCGAGGAAATAGCGGGCACGCTCGAGAGCCCGGCCCCGACACGGGAAGAGGCGACGCCCCAAGAGGACAGGCAAGACTCGACGCTTGTTGGCACGAGCGCCATGGAAGGGGCGATCGTTGCGGAGTCAGAGGAAGAGGTCGTCATCGATACGGGCTTCCTGAGAACCACGCTAACCAACCGCGGCGCCCGCATCTCGAGCTTGATCCTGAACGAATATCGAGGCGATTTCGGCGGCCCGCTGGAGTTGGTCGTAGATGCGTTCGCCGAGCAGGGAGCCTTGCCACTCGACCTCATCACACCCATGAGCCCAGAGCTCGCAGATGCGGCCAACAACGCTCTCTATGTGATGACCGTCGAAGGCGGCATGTCACAGGGCGGGGTACGAACGACCCGAAGCGCACCTATCGTCGTGCGGTGGCAATGGTCGGACGGGGCCGGATGGCTGGTGGAAAAGAGCCTCACCTTTCCCCCCAACAGCTATCTGCTGGAGCTGAATACGAGAATTCGGACACCGCGGGACAGCCCCGTGTTTATCGCCCTCGGCCCGAGCCTGCAAGATGAAATTGATATCTCAACGCGGAGTTTCTATCTGACAAGCGGCAGCGTCGCGCTTCTCGATGGGGGAGTGGAACACTGGGCCTACGATGACCTCGAAACACCCATCAACGTCAATGGTCAGGTGGCCTGGGGCGGCGTCGAGAGCAGCTACTTCGCGACACTCTTTGTCCCACCAGCCGGCGGCGGCCGCCTCCATTTGGATGCCTTGCCATGGCCCGCACGGGCGCCGGTGGCAGAGGAGGAGGACGGCGCCACTGCAGAGGAGAGGGGCGCCGGCGTTCGCACCGGTCTGTACGTGCCGACAGAAGGCCTGGAAGTGCCTTTCTACGTCGGACCCAAGCAGCACGACCTTCTGGCCTCCTACGGGGACAACCTGGAGAGGGCTGTCGACTTCGGCTTTTTCTCGTTTCTTGCCTACCCGCTCCTCGTAAGCCTGAACTGGGTCTACAGCTACATTGGCAACTACGGTCTGGCGATCATTCTCCTGACGGTTGTGCTCAAGATATTGTTTCTGCCGCTCACCCATAAATCCATGAAGTCGATGCGCAAGATGCAGCAACTTCAGCCTGAAATGGCAGCCATCAAGGCGCGCTACAAGGGCGTGAAGGACATGGAGAAGCGGCAGGAGATGAACACTGAAACCATGGCGCTCTACAAGAACCATGGTGTTTCGCCGCTCGGCGGCTGCCTGCCAATGCTTCTGCAGATGCCCGTCTTGTTCGCCTTCTATTCCTGCCTGTCGGTTGCGATCGAGATCCGCCACGCTCCATTCATGTTGTGGATCACCGATCTCTCCAAGTTCGATCCTTACTATGTGCTGCCGCTGTTGATGGGCGTGAGCATGTACGCCCAGCAGCGCATGACGCCAACCACTGCAGACCCCGTCCAGGCGCGCATCTTCCGGTTTATGCCGGTGATGTTCACGTTCATCTTCCTGGGCCTGCCGAGTGGGCTTGTCCTGTATTGGTTTGTCAACAATCTGCTCGGAATCGCCCAGCAAGTAGTGATCAACCGCCAAATCGAAGCGGAGTCGCCCGCCGAAGAAGCTGCCGGAGGGGCGAAGAAGGGGAAGCGTAAGGGCAAAGGAGACAAGGCAGCAACGCGGAGCCAATCGAAGCGAGGAAAGAAATGAACGAGACCGTTTTTGAAGGCAAGACTCTCGAAGAAGCCCTGAGCAAAGCCGCAGAAGCCCTGGGTGTAGGACCAGACGAGCTCGAACACGAAGAAACCGAGAGGAGCGACGGTGGCTTCTGGGGCCTCGATGATCCCTATGTCCGCGTGCGAGCCTGGCCCCGCCCAGAGGACGATGCGGCTACAGGGGACGACGAGGCCACAGAGGACGACGAGGCCACAGAGGACGACGAGGCTACAGAGGGCGACGAGGCCACAGAGGACGACGCGGCCATGGGTGGCGACGAGGCCATGGGTGGCGATGAGACAGTAGAGGACGAACCCGAGGTATCGCCGCCAGGTGAGGGCGAAAAGAGCGAGTCCCTGCCGCCGCTGCCAGACGAGGAGCCTCCCGTCACCGCAGCACCCTCCGACTTGCCGGCCTCCGCGCCCGCGGATTCCGAGCCTGAGCCGAGCGAGACCACAGCGACCGAATCGCGCGGCTTCTGGGCTGCCCCCGACGACAGAACCGTCGAGCCCCAGGGTGTCGACGACGCACCGGCTCCTGATGACGCAATACAGGCGACAGAAGAGGCTGCAGAGACCGACGCTGAGCCGATTGACGCCGAGGCCCCCGCTGCAGAGGAAGACGCCGCCACAGAGAAAGGCCCCGCTACCGATGAAGCTCGAGAGGGAGCGGGCACCGCGGCGGAAGACAGTAGCGACCTCCCGGCAGCCACGAGTGAGGCGGCGGCCGAAAAGGTTGACCCAGAAGGGGAGGAGGCGGCCGACGCAAGCGCGGAAATCGAGGGCCTCGTCACGAAGATCCTTGCGGGGATGGACTTCGACTGTTCGATTGACGTTCAGGCGGAGGCCGAGCTTTATATGGCAATGATCGGGGGGGCGGACAAGGAGTTGCTTCTGGAGGGCAACGGCAGGCCGTTGTCGGCACTGGAGCTGATCCTGAACCATGCATTTCGGCACCGCCTAATCGAACGGCGGAAGATCCGGGTAGATGCGGGTGATTTCCGCTCGCGCCGAGAGGAGGAGCTCTGCGACCTGGCCTTCCAGGTCGCGCACAGCGCGAAAGAGACGGAGCGTACCCAAGAGACACAACCACTGAACCCGTACGAGCGGCGGCTCGTGCATTTGGCACTTGCAGAGGATTCCGAGGTAACGACCCGGAGTCGTGGCAGTGGATTCCTGAAGAACGTGCAGGTCATCCCGCGCCGCAGTGGGCGCGGAAATCGATAGGGAAAAATGGAGAACTCGCCCGAACCCGGGTTGGTTCGAGAGTTTCGCTCGGCGTTCAAAGAGAGAAGACTTCCGCTGGAGCAGGAACAGGCGGAAGCCATGGCTCTCTACCTGCAACTCCTGGAACGCTGGAACGAAACGCACAACCTGACCGCCATCCGTGAGCGCCAAGCTGCGATCCTGCGGCACTTCGTAGAGCCCGCGATCGCGCTCCCGCTGCTCAGCGGCGCAGGCCCCATTCTTCTCGATGCTGGGTCGGGCGCGGGCATTCCGGGCCTACCCCTGAAGATCCTCGATCCGGACCGCACCTGCCTATTGGTCGAGGCGAACGGCAAGAAGGCGGCGTTTCTTCGGGAAGTCGTCGAGCGCGTGGGCCTCGAGGACGTTGAGGTGCTCGAGGGCCGTTTTGAAGAGCTGGTTGGCTCAGGCGAGCTTGCTCCACCGATCAACATACTGACTGCCCGTGCCTGGACCGGATGGGGAGACCTCCTTGGCTTGGCAGCGCGGCTGATGATTCCAGGCGGGAGAGCGGTGATTTTCATCGGCGAAGAGACAATGCGAGCACTGCGACGACACCTCGGGGCAGGCCCTGGAATTGCACCGCGGACCGGCGACCCTGCATGGATGCCGGCCGCTCGCGCCGGGTGGCAGATTCGCCGCGTCCTGCCGGTGCCGCACCTGGATCGAGCTTCCATCGTCGCGCTCGAGCTTCCTGCGGAGTGACGAAGCCAGGCTAGACATGTCGTCTGCCTTCTGCCAGTAGCCTGGACTTCACAACGGGTGGCTACTACGCGAGCGCGATGGCGCGCGAGTACTGCGTTGCGCTTGATTGGAGTGCTCGACGTACTGCACGAGTACGTCTGCGCGCTCAAATCGGCGCGCGCCTTGTCCTCACAC
>SDBT01003062.1_pt1 | contig 29055 bp, 24 predicted proteins | sample 2277101 | NCBI WGS metagenome assembly SDBT01 (sample SAMN10404973, study PRJNA504765) | marine sediment metagenome | isolation source: marine sediment core GS10_PC15, 103 cmbsf | place: Arctic Ocean: Southern Knipovich Ridge | collected 2010
GGATTATCCACGAATTCCCGGCACCCCCAGCAGATGCTTCCCTGGGTGATACAGCACGCGCCGCAGCCCGCCCGGATAACCGGCCCCATGCAGAACTGGCCTTTCTCAAACACGCAGACATTCTCGGCGGCCTTGCACTCGACGCAGACGGGATAATTGGGGATTTCGGGTTTCTTGCCCAAGAGAAGCGCCTTGACCACCTGGATGAACTCCCCGCGGTCGATTGGGCAGCCATGAACGTAGGCATCAACCTTGACCACCGCGTCTATCGGGCGGGTGGGGTAACTTTCAATGTACCTGGCATCTTCGCCATAGACATAATGTTTGACCTCTTCGAGGTCCTGACAGTTTTTCAACGCGTTGATCCCGCCAATGGTGGCGCAGGCGCCAATGGCTACGAGGAGCTTGGCATTCCGGCGGATTTGCTTCAGCCGCACCTCATCCGAGGCACGGGTGATCGAGCCTTCGATGAAAGCGATGTCATAGTCATCGCTATGTTCTTTCATGGCCTCGCGGAAACTCACGACCTCGACTTGGCCAAGGAGTTCGAGGAGTTCTTCCTCGAGGTTGATCACTTGAAGCTGGTCGCCTTCGCAGCCGGCAAAATCGAAAAAAGCGATCCTTGGTTTCATTTAGAGCGCCTCTTGCAGGTGGAGGATGTCCGAGTAGCGGAAAACCGGGCCTTCCTGGCAGACATACACGCCGTTGATCTGGCAGTGTCCGCATTTACCCACGCCGCATTTCATCCGCCGTTCGAGGCTCACGATGAGGCGGTCATTCGGCAGACCCTTTTCTTTGGCCGCCAAAATTACGAACCGGTACATTAGCGGCGGACCAACCACCACGCAATAAGTGGTGGCGGGGGTGATGGCGATTTTTGGAAATAAGGTGGTAATCACGCCGACGTTGCCTTCCCAGGAGTCGTCGGCGCGGTCAACGGTGTCCAGATATTCGATGTCCGGCTGCTTCCGCCATTGCTCGAGTTCGTTGGTAAACAGCCTCTCGGCGGGAGTTCTGGCGCCGAAAAGGATGATCACCCGGCCGTAGTCACTGCGCTTGTCGAGCACCTCGTTGATGAGCGAGCGGAGCGGGACCAAACCGATGCCGCCAGCCACAAAGAGAATGTCCTTGCCCTGGAGTTCTGCAAGCGGGAAGCTGTTGCCGAACGGGCCGCGGATGCCGATCTTGGCCCCAGGCTCGAGCCGGTGGAGGGCGCCGGTTACATTGCCTACCTGGCGCACGGCGAGTTCGAAGCTGCCGTTGCTTCGGCTGGGCGAGGAACTGACACTGATCGGCGCCTCGCCGATGGGAAGCACCGATACCTGGACGAATTGTCCGGGCTTATGCCCCAGGCCCCGGCCGTTTTTAAGCTGAATCTCGAACAGTTTCTCCGTCTCGGTCAATCGTTCAATCCGGGTTACCGTGGCGATTTCCGGCGTGTAAAGTTCACGGCCCTGGCCGCACGCGTGCTGGCTCATGTTCATTGCGTCTCCTTCAGGATCTTATATACGGTCACCGGGTTGGCAATGTCCGGCAGGCATACCGTGGCGCAACGCCCGCAGCCGACGCAGGCGATATGACCGTATTTGTCATACAGGTACATACCTTTGCGGAAGAAGCGATGACGGTAGCGCTGGAGGCGTTCCTCACGGAAATTCTCGCCGGTGCCAACCTTGGCGAAGTCCTCGAGTACACACCCATCCCAGATCCGGTAACGTTCTCCTTGGGTCATGGAGAGATTCACGTCGTCTTTCACGTCAAAGCAGTAGCAGGTGGGGCATACCAGATTGCAACTGCCGCACGACAGGCATGTTCGGGCTTTTTCTTCCCACACGCTATGGTCGAAGGAGCGCCTGAGCAAAGCTGGCAGTTCCGCGGGCCGGAAGTTAATCTCCGCGGGGGCGGCCATGTTCTGCGCCTTTTCCAGCACTTTGGCCTGGGCCTCGAGTTGCTGAGCGGTGGCGTTCCGGGCCGCGGCGTATTTATCCAGCAGCGCAACCCCCTTGTCCGTAGCTGCCTCAACTGCCCACGCGCCGCCAATGTCGCTAAGCCACAGGTCAAAGCCTTCGGCGACCTTCCCGCAGTTCATCGTACTCCAAAAGGCCTTTTTGGCGACCCGCGCCGGGGTAACGCCGATCAAGGTCAGCGCGGCCCGGCGGGCGAGATAATTGGGATCGGGATTGACTTCCGACATCAGACGGTCAAGCTGGTTGATGGCAATCATGTCGTAGGGATGGATGCCGATCAGGACCGTGGGCGGCGGCTCTTCGATGCAAGGCGTGGCCTCAGGCGAATCGCCTAACTTGAACCTAACGAGGGTTTCGCGCGGCGGCAGCAGATATTTCTTCGGGGGCAGGATGCTGACGTCGTAATCCAGCCGGAGTTCAGCCGCGTTGGCCAGGGACCCGAAGACAAAGCGTTCCTGCTCGCCTTCCTTGGCTTTGACGCCAACGACCGTGAGTTCGGCGATCATCTTGTCCACGAAGTTGGCAAACTCACCGGCGTTGAGGGTCTTGATCACTCTGGCAAACCGGCGGACGGGCTTGAACTCTATCGCCACAGGGGAAACCAGGGGCGGTGGCTTTTTGCCAACCAAGCGCTTGGTCAAACCCCGCTTGATGGCTTCCAGGAGTGCTTCGTCATCGAATGGTTTGCAGAGATAATCATCCGCTCCCAGTTTCATCGCCTCGATAGCTGAATCGAGCGAGGCATAGCCGGTGATGATGATCGAGACGACCTCAGGGGTGGTCTGATTAATCTTCTCGAGCATTTCCATGCCGCTCATTCCGGGCATCTTCAGGTCAATAACGACTGCGCGGGGGTTCAACTGCTCAACCAGGCGCAGGCCATGTTCACCGTCTCTGGCGACGGCCGTCCGATAGCCCTCGGTCTCCAGCGCCTGCCGACAGCCCTCGCGGATTGATTCTTCATCATCAACCACGATGACACTTGCCTCTTCGATCAATTCCGTTGCCATAGTGCTTTTAACTCCGGTAAGGGGGCCGTGACCGGGCTTGCGATCATCAGCCAGTGTCTGTGTTCAAAGCAATCGAATCATTCTATGCCAGGCAAGCCGCTGCGGCCATCGCCCAGTTTTCCTTCGCGGCACTGCAGACCCCGAATATTTCCGCCTCTTCAGGCGACAACTTCAGCACGAACCACTTACCGTGGCCTGGCAAATCGGACTTGACCGCTTTCAAGGGAATGAATTCGATCGCATCGCTTTCCCCGAAAGGCCACGAGACCCGGGTAAGCTGTCCCTCGGCCTTAACCTTAGCTTCGAGACTGTGGCGATGCTGCCGGCCGCGTCTGCGCCCCGTCCAGCTCAAGCCGTTGGACGCAAGGTAGATGCCACCGTCATCATCATTCACCAGCCACAGACCGGGGCCGGTGGCTTGTCCATAGAGCCGCCTGTGCCCGGGCGCGGCCTCCGTGTATTCAACCAGTTTTTGAACCGCAGTCGCATTGAATTTCAGCGTCTTCATTACTGACCTCCTGTGTATTGCCAGTTTCACTTGGAGCTTACACCGACAACTTGCTCAACTTGTGCTTTAGCAAATTCCATGCCAGATAGCGAAACAAAGGGCCACTGAAGCTGGGCAGAGGGGGATAAGGGGCGAGTTTGAAGTCAGTTGAGACTTACACGAAAAGTCTGAGGGAGTCAGGACGGAATAAAGCGATGACAAAAAAACGGGGAATTACGCGCCGCCCCGCCCCGGCTATGGGGAATTTTGCACCAATTTAATTATTTGCCGGCCGTAATGCCGTATTTACGGATCTTTTCCCGCAGGGTCTTCCGGTCGATCCCCAAGTGCGCCGCCGTCTTGCCCCGGTGTCCGTTGAAGCGTTTCAGGGCCTTGGCAATTTCGACCTTTTCCACTTCCACCAAACGCCCTTCGGCGGCGGGTTCGAACGGGGCCTCGGGGGCCAATCCGTAGTATAACAGGTCGCCTGGCTGAATTACATCTCCCTCAGCCATCACGACGGCCCGCTCGATGGCGTTTTCAAGTTCGCACACGTTGCCGGGCCAGTCGTATGCTTCGAGTGAGCGCATCGCTTCAGCGGATATGCCCTGGAGATTTCTTTTCCTTCTCTGGCCGAAGCTTTCGAGGAAATAGTGCGCCAGCAAGGGAATATCCTCTTTTCTTTCCCGGAGCGGCGGCAGTTTGATGGGAACCACGCTGAGCCGATAAAAAAGGTCTTCCCGGAAACGTCCCGCCCGCATTTCCTCGGCCAGGTCTTGGTTCGTGGCGGCGATAATTCTCACATCCACTTCGACTTTTTGTGTTCCCCCGACTTTGATCAGTTCACGCTCCTGGATCACCCGGAGCAACTTGGCTTGGATGTTGCTGCCGATGTTGCCGATTTCATCCAAAAAGATGCTGCCGCCGCTGGCCAACTCGAATTTGCCGTACTTGGTCTCGACCGCCCCCGTGAAAGCCCCCCTGACGTGGCCGAACAGTTCGCTCTCGAACAGCGTTTCCACCAAGGCGCCGCAATCAACACCCACAAAGGGCTTGTCGTGTCTGGGGCTTTGGCGATGCAGCGCCTTGGCGGCCAGTTCTTTGCCCACGCCCGTCTCGCCGTAGATCAGCACCGTGCTGTCGGTCGGCGCCACCTTGCTCATCAGTTCAGCGACCTCCAGCATCGCCAGCGAGTTGCCGATGATGTTGTCCGAACCCAGCCTGCCGTTCAACTCCTGGCGCAGGTAGACGTTCTCCAGCGTAAGCCGCCGCTTATCCAGCGCACGCTTGACGATCTCGATGAGGGTTTCAGGGTCGAAAGGCTTAGGCAGAAAATCGTAAGCGCCCCGCCGCATGGCCTCGACCGCGGATTCGATACTCGCGTATCCGGTGATCACGATGACGATGGCTTCCGGGTCATCTTCGCGGAGCTTGGCGAGCACTTCCATGCCATCCAGGCCGGGCATTCGCAAGTCTAAAATGACCAAGTCAAAAGATTCCCCCCTCACCATTTCCAGTCCCTGGCGGCCATTCGCCGCCGCTTGCGCCTTGTAGCCTTCCTCCGTCAGCGTCTGTAGGCAGCCGGCTGAGGAGAAGGATGCCGCCGAGGGGATTATTGATCTCGTGCGCCACCCCGGCCGCCAGCCGGCCGATCATGGCCAGCTTCTCCGACTTCATGATTTCTTCCTGGGCCCGCTGACGCAACTGGGCATCCCGGTCCTGGATCGAAGCAGCCATCAGGTTAAACGTTCTGGCCAACGAACCGAGTTCCTTGGTGCTTTCGTCGGGCTCGACCCGTTGGCTGAGGTCACCCGCGGCCAGATTCTGCGCGGCCAGCGCCAGCGCGTTAATTGGCCGGATAAATGTTCTGGTCAGCAGATAGCAGATCACCACGGACAACACCACGCCGCCGAAGGTTATCCCCAGAAAGGTCAGAAGCACCTTCCGCTTCAGGTCGGCGAATTTATGCTCGAGCATGCCGACGTACAATATGCCGACCACATTGCCGGCGGCGTTCCGGATGGGCTCGTAGGCCGTGATGTACCAGTCATTCACCACGAACGCTCGCTCGATCCAGGGCTTTCCCTCGACCAGCACTCGCTTGTATACCTCCGCCGAGACCCGGGTGCCGATCGCTCTTTTGCCCTCGGCATCCCGCACATTGGTCTAAATCCGCACGTCCCCCTGAAAAACCGTGGCCGTGCCGATGTCTTTGCCGTCGTATACCTCACCCCGGTAAACCGTGTCCTTGATCTTGTCAACCAGGCTGTAGTCCCGGTTAAGCAGCTTGCCGCCGTAAAGTGCGCCGAAAATCTTTCCGGACTCATCCCACACCGGCGCTGCCGCCATCAGCATCATTCCGGACGTTTCTTCGTTTTTCTTCCCCGGTTTTGCCTTCGGCGTATGGACGAAGCGGATATGCGCCCGGGCCGCGAGTTCACCATTTTCCTTCAGCAGTTCTGCCTGGGCAATTATTTCAGTTGAAGCCACCACCTTCCTTTTGGAAAAGACCTTTCCAAGCATTTCTCCGGCGGCTGGGATGTCACCTTTAACGTCCGGATTCCGGGCTCTCAGAAGTACTTTGCCGGCGCCGTCGGTGATGGTCAGAATGTCCAGCCCTTCACGTTGCCTGATCTGCTCGAACTCAGCCGCAACCCCTTCCAGCTCCCTGGCCGCGAGTGCTTGTTTGATAAAAAACCGAGTTGAAGTCAGACGGACTGTCTGCCGGACATTATCAACGGCTTCCTGATAAATCACTCGCGCTGAATTCAAATCCAGACGCACTTTCTCCTGCGCCTGGTTCACTATGCCCTAGCCAATCAAGCGCACCCCGACAAACGCCGCAATCGCCCCGCAGGTCACAATGACCACCAGAAAACTCCCCAGCAACTTGGCGCGCAACGAAAACTTCACGGTCTCGCCTTTCCGGCAAATGCGGGTACAATTCCGCCTGAATAAAGCAACGTAGTATAAACGCGTACGCCCCGCTGTCAAACGCCCCTCTTTTTGCCCGAGCTTTCCAGCGTTTCGGCAGGGGGTTAGCAAAAAGAGGCAGGGCATTACCTGAGAAAAGCTGAACCTGTAAGCGCGGCATCGCCTGAAGCAATATCAGATTATTGTCCACAAGAATCGGTCAGGGGACGTACAGGAGAACTCAGAACCGATGAGACGGCCCGAAGGGCCTATGCGAGCCGCAGGCGAGAGCGAAGCGTCAACAAGGAACGACGAAGTAAGAAGTTCTGAACTCGTGCTACGTAGCGTAGCTAGTACGCAGAGGAGCATTCTGAGCTCTTTATTCATCATTCTGAGTTCTTTGGTTCCTTGTTCGATATTCTGGGTTCAAACTGATTATTCCTTTAACAGGGTCTCAAGGTTCTCGTGAACATTGGCGTTGGCAAAAGCCTGGTCCAGCGTGATCAGACCCTTCCGGTACAACTCGGCAAGACTGTTCTCCATCGAGTGCATTCCCACGGCGCGGCCACTCGCCACGACATTGTGAAGTTGATGGAAGGTCCCTTCCCGGATTATATGGCGAACCGCATCATTCGCCAGCATTATTTCTGTGGCCAAAACGCGCCGCTCTTTGTCCACGCTTGGAATCAGGCGCTGGGCAATCACCCCTTGGAGAGTGGAAGCGAACTGCAGGGCAACCTGAGCCTGCCGCGAACCTTCAAAGGAACTGACAATGCGTTCCGCGGTGCCGACGGCGCTGGGGGTATGAAGAGTTGCCAGCACCAGATGCCCGGTTTCAGCGGCAGTGAGGGCGGTTTCCATGGTTTCAAGATCGCGCATTTCGCCGATGGCAATCACATCGGGGTCAAGGCGAAGAACATGGCGCAGGCAATGAGCGAAGTCGTAGGTATCGGTGCCGACTTCAATCTGGGTAACAATGCTCTTTCGGTGGGGATGTTGAAATTCCACCGGGTCTTCAATGGTGATAATCTTGGCTCGCCGCGTGGTGTTGATCACGTCGATCATATAATTCATGGTGGTGGTCTTGCCCATGCCGGTGGGGCCGGTGATCAGAATCAACCCCGAGGTCCGCTCTGCGAGTTTCGCCGCGGTGTCGGGAAGCATAAGTTCTTTGGCCGATTCCACCTTCAGGTTACACATGCGGATGGCCATCTCGACCGAGCCAATCCGATGATAGAGGGAAAGACGAATACGCCCCCACTCCTCGTGGTAATAGGAGATCGAAAGTTCCCTTTCCTTTTCCAGCCGGTCGCGCTGGACCGAGTTCAGCACCGCATGCACAATGGCGGCAATGTCCTCGCGGGTAAGTGGGTCCCAGTTTGCGGCCAGGACAATTTCCCCGCTGACCCTGAACGCCGGGGGCAGCCCGGCAATGAGGTGAATGTCCGAGGCGTTGTATTCCCGGGCGCCGTGAAGGATCATGCTGAATGAAGTTTCCGGAGCAGCACTCATTTATTGAACAACCTCCTGAATAGCCCAATGATTAGCGTCCCCGGCGAGTATCCTGTGCGTCTTGTCGCCGCCTGATAAGTCTTATTGCGCGGAGATAGCTCGAGCGCCTGCCGGTATGATGTTCTTGCCTGTTTGAAAAGCCCCAGCGCCTTTTGCGCGGAACCCAGCAGATACCATGACCAAGCTGAGTTGGGCGACGATGCGGAAGCTTCCTGCAAGGCGGCAAGTGCCAGGCTGTATTTGCCGTAGCGAAAGTAGAGCGCCCCGATACGTAGCTTGGTCAGCCCTTTCCGGCTGGAAAGCTGCAATGCCCGCTGCAAACAATCATCCGCTGCCGGCCGGCTTTTCGCCAACATAAGTTCGCCCCGGAAGAGCCAGACAAGTTCCGCTTCACCTTTCCCCGCCACGGCGGCGTCATTCAACTCGCGGGCCTCACGCTGGCGCCCCATCCGGAAGACGGCGACGGATTTGGCGGCGAGCAGTTGCGGCTGGTCAGGAAACTTCTCAAGCGCCTTGTCCGCCCACATTCTGGCCTCAGCGTATTCTTCCAGTTCAAGAAGCATCAACACCTGACCCACCCACGCCTCGAGGAGAAGCGGGTTCTCACCCAGGGCCGCGGAATAACTTCGCAGCGCCTGCTCGTGTTCGCCGGCGAATTCCAGTTCCACCGCCTTGGCAATGTAGTATTGCGCGTCCTTGACGGCGGAAACGAAATGCTGCGGCTCAGTTCCTTTTTCCGGGCCGGCGCTTGGCAACTCGGCCTCAGCTTCGCCCGCGGCGGCCCGCGCTTCTTTATCGTCGAATTCTAGATTTGAAAAGCGACTGCCGCTCATGGTTCTGAAACCCTATCCAAAAAACGCCGGCGCCCCAGCGGGAGGTAAACCGCCACGGCCCGCCCGTATAGACTTGCTTTCGGCAAGCGATACAGCCGGTTCCAAATGAACTCGGCAAGATCAACGTTTGCCACATTTGCTACGAGTCTTACCGGGGAGACCCCCAAGACCTGGTTTTCCCCCACCGTAAAAGAGACGGGCGTCTCAGGCAACGGGATGTTCCCCGCGGGAAGCATGTCGCGGGCCAGAAGCGCGCCATTCACCCTTATGCCCTTCCTTGACACCTCAACCTTATCGCCGGGAATTGCCAAAATCCTTACCATCATCAGACCTTCCAGTCGAAAATCAACGTACATTCCCGTGCCAATGCCGACATAACTATCACTTTCCTGGCGGGTGGCTGCGGCCATATCTCCCCGCTCGAGGGTGACCGCGGCTTGCCGGGGAAACCGCCGGACCAGCAGAATGTCGCCTTCTTTCAGGCCAAGCTCTGCGACCTGATAGGGCAAAGCCACAAGGTCCAGATAGTGATGAAGCAAGCGGTTGAGCATGAAATACGCTGCCGCCGCAATCACCAGCACCCACAGGATGATGCGCAACCGAGTCCGGACGTCAGCGGCGAATTGCCCTACCCGGCCCGCGTCGAAAACCACGCCTGCGTGCCAACTGACGATCAGCCCGGCCAGAAGGCTGCCGGCAATTCCATAGTAGAAATTGGCGGCAAGGACCACAGCCAGCAACCATACCCCAAAAGCCAGGGCGGCAGCGCGCCGCCGGCCAGCCAGCAAATGCCCCAGACCAGGGCAAATGGAGAAATACATCGCAGCCAGGGAGTCGCCCGGCAGCTCGGTATCGCCGCGAAAGATCCTGGCAAATCCTTCGGGCATTTTAGCCGGAAGACAGTCAGCAGCCCGGTTGAACCAATACGCCGCGGGACGAAAACATCTCAAGCAGCCTGCCCGGGGCGGGGTCAATTCCCGCGGCGAGACCGGTTCCGGCAGTTTCAGTTTGGCCCGGCATCGCGTGCACGAATTCTGCTCGGGCATGTTCTCAAAACCGCATATGGGGCACTGCACTGGCGGCACTCCTTGCCGGTGGCTCAATTACGGGAGTTTTGCTCCAGATGAGTTTTTACGTCCGTCGGCGGTTCATAGTATTCGGTCGTATGTTCTATTTCGCCTCGGGCGGCCAACAGTTGCTCAAACAGTTTTACATATTCTTCGCAACCAGGGCCTTTAACCCCTTTTATGTGCACCTGCACTTTCCCGTCGGGCTGGATGGCAATATCGAGTTCGTGGGTTTCCATGACCATCTCCTCGTTATCCTTGGTAGACACGCACCTGCAGGCGTACCGTGCCGTCTTCTTCGACCTCTTCGCCGACCACATTGAAGTTGCGCTGTTTCAACTCGGACATGACCCGGTGATAGGCATACTGCTGAACCAGACCGTTGGCGAGTTGCCGGCCGATCGCCTGCAGTGCTGCCTCAGTCTTTCCCGCGCCGCAGACCTTTACTGCCACTTGACCGTCGGTGTTGCGAAAGAATATGACCTGAACATCATCTTTGACAAACACCAGTTCTTCTCCTAACGCCAGGTCGTCGGTCAAGGCCGCGGAATTGTCCACATTCAGCACGACTTCAACCGTCTCGGCCACATCCGTTGAACTTCGGCTTGCGGCGTATCCCATGGCCGTGGCGGCCGCGGCCGCGGCCGCGGCAATCGCCGGCCAAGCTGCGGCGGCGGCGGGGATCAGCACGGGCAGCACCAGAATGGCACTCATGTTGTTCCTCCTGATTATCCGAATTCGAGTTTACGTTTGGCCTGCGTGGCGACCTCCTCTTGCCGGAGCGACGCATGGCGCGAGCGCGTGGCGCACCATTCACGCAAAGCGCTGATCTCTTCTTCCATAGTTTTGGAAAGGGGCACAGTTTCCAGAAGCGCCTTATATATGTCCTCCGGGCTCAGTTCCCGGGCCTGATAGAACGCATCGAACAATGCGGAGATAATGACTTGCTCGATTTCCGAGCCGCTCAAGCCATTGCTTCGCGCCGACAATTCCGCCAAATCAAACGCCGTCGGCTCGCGGCCGCGGCGTGCAAGATGAATCGCAAAAATGCTTGTCCTTTCCTGTTCATCCGGCAGGTCGACAAAAAAGATGTCGTCAAATCGGCCTTTGCGCAAGAGCTCCGGCGGCAATACATGGATATTATTGGCTGTGGCAACCACGAATACCGAAGAGGTCTTCTCCGCCAGCCAGGTGAGAAACGTTCCAAGTACCCGTTGGGAAGTGCCGCTGTCGGTCGACCCGCCCGAGAGCGCTCCGAAGGCTTTGTCAATTTCGTCCACCCACAGCACACATGGGGCAATGCTCTCGGCAATACTAATGGCGCGGCGGATATTCTCCTCGGAACTGCCAACCAGCGAACTGAACATGCGTCCCACGTCCAGGCGTAGGAGCGGCAGTTGCCAGAGCGCGCTGACAGCCTTGGCGCACATACTCTTGCCGCAGCCCTGCACCCCCAGCAGCAACGCCCCCCGGGGCGCCGGCAAACCGAACTCTTCCGCCTTAGTGGTAAATGCGAGTTTGCGCTTTACCAGCCATTCCTTCAGACTTTCCAGGCCGCCCACATCCTCGAAGGCCACCTCAGGCTCACAGTAGTCGAGAAGGCCGCTTTTGCGGATGATTTGACGTTTCTCGGCAAAGATGGCGGCCACATCGTCGTTATCAAGTTTCCCGCCGGTCACAAGCGCTTTAGCAAAGACATTCTCGCCTTCAGCCAAGGTCAATCCCAAAGCCGCTTTGAGAATTTCCTCCCTCCCGGCCGCGTCCAGTTCAATGCGAATCTTGGGATTGTCTTTCACCTCATCAATGATGCGGGTCAACAGCGCTTCGAGTTCTTTCAAGGTCGGCAGGTGAAAGTCAATGACCGTGACGTCCTTCTCAAGCTCAGGCGGCAACTGCAGGAAAGGAGCCGTCAGAATCAGGGTCTTGTAACTACTCTTGAGGGTCTGAGCGATGTCGCGGAGTTTCCGCACAATCGCAAAGTTGCTTTTGGCGAGGAAAGGATGAAAGTCCTTGAAAATGTAAATGGCGGGCTCAACCTGTTCGACGACCTCATTCAGCGCTATCAGCGGGTCCTTCGTGCCGGCGTTCTTCAGCCTGAGTGACTGGAGCGGGGTGCCCGCGGGCACAATTCCCCCGGAGCATGACCATTCGTAGACCTTCTTTTTCGTCCGCCTGCCGATTTCCATCAAGGCACTGATAACTCTGGGCTCCTCCCACGAAATAATGTACAAGATGGGATAGCGTGCCCGGATAAAGACCTCGATCTCTTCTTCCTGTTGACTGCTCACGGCCTCTCCTCGTGCGTTTTATCGGGAGCAACCCGGCAACTCGATTCGCGCCGCGAATTCAGTTGCCGGGCGACACTCACGGCTTCGCGTGTGGGATGATGCAGGTAAATCTCACCATTGGGCGAAATCACCAGCTCGACATCCATTGGCAGTTTGCTCGCCTGACAGTCGCTCGCCTTGCTTGTGGCGCTTGCTTTGACTCCACAACGTTCGCCCGCGTCCCGCGGAAGCACCAGCCGCAGCCCAAGCGCCTCGGCCATTTCTTCAGCCTGACAGACCTCCCTGGACGTGAGGAATCGGCCAAGGCGTTCGTCCTGGCGCGCCGGCGGCATCACCAGATAATCCAGCTTCAGACTGACGCGCAGCTCAGGAAGTTCCTGGGCAATCCAGCTAAGCGCCGGACGGGTGCAACAGTCCAAGTGGCCGGGAAGAACCAAATGGCGAATGATAATCTTTCCCTGGTCCCCTTCACGGAGTTCTTTCAGGCGGGCACGCACCACGTCCCAGTAATCCCCGGCCTCGGCCACTGCGCCCGAACATCTGTTGTTGCCAAACTTCAGGTCAACGAGATAAATGTCAGCCAGGGAATTAACCATGGCCAGGGCTTCCGCCGTGCAGTACAGATTAGTGTTCCAGACCAGAGGCGGCAATTCCTCGACCGCGGCAAGAATTTTCAGCAGCGCCGGCAAATTGACCATCGGTTCGCCTCCGAGAAGGTTAAGGTTGCGCGCACCCTCGGAACGCCCGCGGGCGATGATGGCGGCCAACCGTTCAGGCGTCAGAGCTTCAGCGCATTTGACCTTGCGTTCAAGCGCTGTATGGCAGAACAAGCAGTGAAGATTGCAGCCCGTCAGATAGATCGTATGCGATGGGGCCAGTTCCGATTCCTCCCCGTAGTGAACGTACTCCATGAAGTATTCAGGCTGGGCCCCGGCACCGCACCACCCGCGCTCACCGCGAAGCCGATTGACCCGGCAATTGCGGGGACAAAGACGGCAGTCCGCAAGTTGGCTGTTCACCCAATCATCCATTGCGGCAGAAAAACTACTCGTCATCATCCATAATCTCCAAACCGCTGATTCGACTGCCCCGATGAGATCGGGACTCCCGCTCGGTGATCCCGGCCAACTTCTTCTGCCGCCTCCAGATAAGCTTCAGACAGATGGCGCCAGCGACCGCGCCGCCCGTATGGGCAACGTGGGCCACGCCATCCACGCCACCGGTCCAAAGCAGGAGAATTTCAATGGCAAAGCAGATTGCCACGAAGTACTTCACCTTCATTGGGATCAAGAAGAACGCCAGGATCGTCCGGTTGCCGAAGATCATGGCGTAAGCGATCATCAGACCGAAAACCGCCCCGGAAGCCCCCAGGCCTTTAATCCCGGCAGCATCGGGGGCACGGAACACGTTGAATGCGTAAAAGCAGAGCGAAGCGATGATGCCGCAGAAAAAGAAATATGCCAGGAACTCCCGTTGACGCCAGGCGTTGGCCAGGGCGCTCCCGAAAAACCACAGAAAAATCATATTGCCCAGAAAATGCTGAACGCCCCCATGCAAAAATATCGCCGTCGCCGCCTGCCACAGGTATAATCTGGACAGGAAGGTCGCCGTGTTCAGGGCCAGATAATCAATGGCGAAACGCCCAACCGCGGGAATAATGACCTGCAACAGGAAGATCACGGTCAAGACGATAAGAAGCGTCGCCATCGTCCGATTAAGAGGCTCGGCAAAGGTCAGGCGCTTGTCACTGTAAGTTCCGTTCATCGCTTGTCTCCCGGAGGCGAAGCCCGTTCTCCTGTCACCTGATCAAAAAAAGAGCCCGAAACACAAGAGCGGGCGGCAGAGCCGCCAGCACCACGTCTTCCAGTTCACTCTCGATATTTCAAGTGTATCAATTACTATGTACCATACTTGCCCGGATGTCAAGCCCGCAAGGTGCAAGGTTCAAAAGCAAAGTGATAATACTTTCTCGGCAAGCAGGATACAACCGCCACGCAAAGCGAATACCGCATACTCCTTTCAGTATTCAGTGTTCAGTATTCAGTATTCAGTATCCTTGTCCTGAGTACCGAATGCCGAATTCTCTTTTGCGTTGTCGATTTGCATTTCGAGACAAGTTTGGCACTTTAAGATCCTCATCTACGATCATGGAATGTGTGGTATGTGAATAAACGAACAGCCAGAGAGGTCCAAGTGTGAAGATGTTCCGACAAATAAGCAGAATAGCCCTGACAGCTCTGATCGCAGCCTGTTACAACGGCGTGGCCATGGCCGCAGACAAAGACGCGGTACTCGATGGCAATATGATAGGCAATCCAAGCTTCGAATTCGACTGGCATAACAACCACGCGGAAGGACACATACTTGCTTTCCGGGCAGATTGGTCATTCAACAGTTCAGACGGTAATCCCGATTACTGGAGACCAGGGGGCCCATACAAATACGTTAAGGGTGTTGCCCATACGGGATCCAGGTCTCTTCTACTTAAAGGCGGCTCTTCGGTGTCTCGTTCCGTTGCGCTCGGGGTAATGAGTGGCAAGCGAAGTGGAGGCTGGGGAGGAACAGCAGTAATTCCTTTGAAGTACGACAAGCCAGTCAAAGCAGCACGCACAATCACGGCGCAAATCTGGTACAAGAGCCCGGGGCTCGGTGGCGGCAATACACTTGAACTGACACTTAAGAGCTTTGGCTTAACAAAAACGGTCAAAGCTAATGGTCCAGCTACGGCTTGGACGCGGCTGGCATGTATCATAACACGTAAGGAAATTGAGCAGGCCTTTGCCGGCGGCAAGGCCAAAGGGTTGCCGACCGCCCAGACTCTGACTGTTAAGGTAAAGGGCACGGCCGCGGTGCATGTCGATGACATCAGCCTTGCAGAAGACACGTCCAGTGATATTAACCTCGCCGCGAACAGCAGCTTTGAAATTTTCGACAAGAAGACGGGTTATCCAAAGGGCTGGTCCTTACTGAAGAAGTACACCTGGATGCCCGCACAGTACTACAAGTGGACGGACTGGCATCACTCAATGCGGACAGGTCGCGGACCGGTGGCTGGTTCGGACATTGCTGCTCACAGTGGCAGCCGTTCCCTGCTCATGCAGGTTTACCCCGGCGACGAATGGCTCCTCGAGGGTGACCCCGTGGTGCTCAAGCAGACAGACCGAGGGGTGATCGAGATAGGCGTGTTTGTCCTGGCGGACAGGGTTAAATGGCTTGATATTCGTGCCCTGGACGAGAGCGGAAACGACATCCGCGGCGTACCGGGCTTCCAAGGGCGCTGGTTGGTTCCGGTAGATACTGGCCAGTTGTATCCCAGCAACGCCCGTCGCTGGGTGTATATACGCAAGCTTTTCCAAGGCAAGAAGCCCATCAAGAGCATTCGTCCCCAGCTCTGTGCCCGCGGGTTCAACGGCGACACCAGAGACGATGGTGGCACACGGTCCAATGTCTGCCAAACAGGAATCGTCTGGTGGGACGACGTTCGGGTGATCGAACGCTCGGCCACAACTGCGGAAATCAAAGCCCGCGTGAGACCTCCGAAAGCCAGCAAAGGCAGACCCGGTGTGGTTGTCACCGGGGTCGATCTCGGCGAGCGGCTGTTTGGCGTGAACAAAGCAAGGTTCGATATTCATAACAACTCGAAGAAGACTGCAAAGATCGTGGTCAAACTGGCAGTAAGTCCCGGTAGCGCAGGCGCGGAAGCGCCAAGCAAGGTCGAAACGGTCAAGGTCCGCGTGAAGGCCGGCCAGACAGTTGCGGTGACAGTGCCCTATACGATCAATGTGCTTGACGGTCATTGGCTGCGTCAAGGACGCATGGTGTTATCATTGGTCAACGGCAAAAAAGAGCGGACAGTATCCTTGGCCTACAACACGTGGCCGGTAGTCGTGGACTTTGATTTCAGTAAGCACTATGCCACCCCTGCAGAGAATCCGCAGAACTTGGCAATCAATCTCGGCGTGGCCGCCGACACCTTGGCGCGGACCAAGAAACTCGTGCTCGAGATCCGACGAGAGCGGGACGACAAAGTTGTTCAAACTATCGCGCTTGGTGATGCCATGAAGGCCATCGCCAGAACAGCCGCCACGTATAAAGACTTCGCCAATGACTTCGGCGTGCCGGGCCCGGTCTACTGGAAGGGGAAATTGGGAGTAAGCAAAATGGTGGTCCATGCTGACCTCAAGAACCTCGTGGCCGTCAAGTTGGACCTTGGCAAACTGCCCGTGCATCCCGCCGACCACCCGGTGCGGGATCACTACCTGCGTCTACGCGGCCTGGACGCAAAGGGCAAGGAAGTCTTCGCCGACAACAGCCAGGCCTTCGGCAGAGTGAAGCAGATCAATGAGAGGCTCCCGAAGATCACCAAGACCGAGGTCCGCAAGGACGGCGCTGTACTCATCAACGGCAAGCCGGTGTTTATCATGGCCGGCAACGCGTACATGTCCGGCCGTTATGGCCTCAGCCTGAGCCAGATCAAGAAGTACGGTCACAATGCCGTGCGCTGGGTTGAGAACGAGAAAGCGGTCAGAGCAAATTGGGCGGCTAATCTCTACTCCCTCGAAACCATGACCAAGTATCTGGGCGGAGCCTTGACCCCGGCCAAAATGAAGGAGGCCTTCGGGCCCAGACTCAAGAAGTGGGCGGCTGACGGCACCCTGGACGGGGTGATTACCTTGGCCATCTATTATGAACACGGCGCTGCAGCTTTCACCCGGGAGCAGATCGAAGCGCAGAAAGTTTACACGCAGCTCTGTAACAAATCGGGCAGGTTCTCCAACTTCGGCGCCGGCGGCGCGCATGGCCTCTACTCTGTCGAGAGCGTGCTGGATGCCTACGACAGTTTTGGACTGGAGATTGAACCGATGGGGCCCCCAAGGGGTGGGCTCGAACTGGCCGCCGTGCTGCGCAAGGGCGGCAAGGCGTGGTTCCATCTGCCGCAGACATATGATCCGACTCCGTTTGATCAGTTTCGATTTGACTGGTACTTGACCATCGTCCAGGGCGGACGCGGCGTCAGCACCATTCACGGACTGGGCGATCCCTCCTTCATGCGCGGATTGACCGGGGAAATCCGCTATCTAAGTCCGGCCATCTTTTCCATGGACAAGGGTGACAAGCGGACGCGGGTATCACCGAATCTCTTTTGGATGCAGCGTAGAAACAAACGCAAGACCACCATCATCGCCTGCAGCAAGCCGCCCGTTGAGATTGGCAAGTGGAGGTGGCGGGAGGGTGAAGCAGCGTCGGGGAAACGGGCTCATACCGGCAGTAGCGAGTTCAGTGCCAGGCCTATGCCCGATGGACTGCGCCTTCATGGTCTGCGGGAGCTTAAGCCCGTAATGATAGAGAAGGGCGATGTTATCGTTCAACATGTGTGGCTTGATCCCAAAGCCGATCCGTCAACAGTATCATGGGGTGTCCGTGGCGATGCCAGGTGGGACTTCAACGGATACTGGGGAAAGAAGTTCGATTTCAAGAAGTGGCGCAATGAATCCATTAACCACTGGTTCGCCGGCGAGTTGCTGCCCGGCACCTGGCAGATGTACTGGGCCTATGACCAGAGAACAAAGAACTGGTTTGCTGATAATGTGATGAGTCCGAACACATTCAAGGTCTCCGGAAAGAAACCAGCCAAGGGCGAGTGGGTTAAGCTGAAAATGAAGGCGGGTGAACTGGGTCTGGTAGGCAAACAGGTTGATGGCATGTTCTTCCTGTCAAAGGACGGCGAAGCGTGGTGGGACCGCACTGCCATTGTCCGCGGTGATAAGGAGATTGTTCTCTGCGACGACACCGCCGGCCATGCGCGCGACGAACTGGCGAACGTGAAGTTCTCCGTTCCCTGGGCTAAAGACGGCACCAGGGTCAAAGTGCTCTTTGAAGAGCGCGAACTGGTCGTCAAGGACGGGTCTTTCGTGGACGATTTCCGCGGGGTGGATACCTACCTGGGCGTACGTGGCGGGGCCGTCGCGGACGCTATCGGGTGGCATGCGCTGGGCACAAAACTTCTGGCTCAGACGCTCGGCTATGTGACCCCCAATGCACCGGTTGAGGTCCACATCTACGAGATCAAGTAACAGCAGCACTTGCGCACTTCTATGGCCGCGCCGGCGCCGACCGCGGAGCTTGATGTTGGGCGCGGGTGGTGTAGGATAGGCGGCAGGACGAACCGTAGGTTCAAACGTTAGCGTAATCTTGTTGAACGGAAGGAAGGAAAGCCGATGCCCGACAAGACCTTTGTGATGGATCTGGCCAAGCTGGTAATTGCCGCGGGCTGGGCGGATGGTGAACTGAGCACCGATGAAATCAACGCGCTCAAGGATACGCTGTTTTCACTGACCGAATTGGGCGGGCAAGAATGGCAGCGTCTGCAGATTTACATGGATTCACCGGTATCGCCGCAGGAAACGGAACGGCTGCTGGATAGCGTTGTGCAGGGCGTACGCAGTAACGCAGACAAGCACTTGGTAATGAAAGCGCTGACCAAACTCGTGGAGGCTGACGGCCAAGTTGATCCCGCCGAAAAGGAACTGCTCAAGGCGGCTCAACAGGCTCTCGAGGCCAAGGGGACAGGTCTGCTGGGACGCTTGACCAGCATCATGAACGGCGTGCTGAAGAAACGCCGAGAAAGCAGCGGCGTCAATCGGGAAGACCGTTTTGACGATTACGTTCATAACCCGGTCTATTTCGAGCTTCTAACGAAGCTGGAGGCCGATAAATGCGAAGTAGATCCGGATGAGGCCAGCCTCCGCAAGCTCTGTCTGGCAGCCGGACTAATGGCCCGCATCGGGAAGGCCGATCTCGATGTCTCCGAAGCTGAGCAAAAGATGATCGAACAGTTTCTTCAAGAAGAATGGCGGCTTACCCGCAAAGATGCGCAGCAAGTCGCGGCTGCAGCCTGCTCGCGCGCGGTGAAAGGACTGGATCTGCAGCGGACATTACGCAGTTACTACGAATGTTCGACACGACCGGAGCACCTGGCATTGCTCAGGTCACTTTTCCAGATCGCGAATGCGGCCGAGAAGACCTCGCTGGCCGAAATCGAGTCCATTCGCGACATCGCCCGTATGTTGCGGCTGTCGCACAAAGACTTCATCGAGGCCAAATTGACTATCCCCCGGGAAGACCGCAACGGCTTGTAATGCCCTAAGAACTGGGTTAGCCTCGCTCGCCAACCCCTCGCTGCTTACACACGTGCCGGGGCTCAGTCAAGCCTGTTTCAATCAGGAGACGTTCATCGGTCAGGGTGTTGGCAGCGCCGCGAAAGCATCGCGAATGACCTTCAGTCCTGTTTCATACGAACGGTGCGGCCGAAAGTCCGGCGGCGTGCCCCAGGCATAACCGAACAAGTCGCAGCCACGGTCCACCCATTTGCGCCAACTGTGCGGATCGCACTGATCCCCGTCGAGCCGGCCGATGACCGTGGTCATCACCCGTTGCTCAGACCGGCGCACCTCCAGCAGCCATTCCACCACGCTTTCGTCGGAGCTTTCCGCGAACAACCCATCGCTTTCCTGCATCATCGGGTGATCCACCCAGACCGGCTCGGCCGCGCGCCAATACGGCATGTTGAAGATGATGCGCGTTTGGGGACAATGCCGGCGGACCGTGTCTTGGATGCGCCGGAACTGCCGTGCCAGAATCTCGCGCTTGTAGCGCAGGTTCTCCGTGGCAGTGATCTCCTCCGCCTTCTCGGGCATGGGACGGCCGATGATCTCCGCAAACGGTTCGGTGACGAACCAGGCGGGCTGCACCCGGAATTCGCCCGTCTTCAGGCACCCATAGACGAACCAATCGAAGAGCAGCCAATCCACGGGATAGGCCGTCAGGAACTCGGCGACGCGCTCGCACAGCAAGTCGGTCCATGGGCTTTCCGGGGCCAGGAAGCCGTGTGACGCGAACTGCCGGCTGGTGGGCACCACCCAGGCATCCCGCAGGTTGCTCATGATCAGATCCGCGCCGACGCAGAAGTACGACCATGTCGGCATCCCGGCCTGGCGCGCCAGCTCAAACAACGCGGGGAAGAGCTCGCACCCCGGACCGGGGGCTACCGGGCCCAACCGGGTCGGGTAGAACGCGTAGCCGCCGAAGGTGTATGCCTGGCAAAACATCACATTGCTGCCGAACTCCCGATGCCAGTTGAAATATTCGCGTGGCTTGACGAACGCCCAGTCCTGCGGCGCCGACGGCGGACAGTGGACGAACGGCCGGTCCCGGTAGGTCCAGTTCAGATCGCAGTTGAATAGTTTGATGGGCTTGAAGACCGTGTTATCGCTTGCTTGCATTTCATCCTCGTGATGGTTGTGCTCAGAAATTCGGAGAGCGTCAGCCCCAGGTACAGCGAAATCAGCATGCCCGCGAGGATTCTCATTCCTTAGCCTTTTCTATTACTCGTCAACTATATCCGGTGCCGGCGCTGAGTCAAGTCTATTTTAATCAACGCACTTGATATTGGGCAGCGGCGGTGTAGCTTAGGCGGTGGCACGAAATGATGTTGATTGTCCAGGAGCAATGATGAAGAAGATTGCGTGTTTTTGGGTTATCTGCGTGGTTGCCGTTACAGGTAGCGGGTATGCGGCGCCGGCGCCGCTGAAAGGCTACAAAACCCGGGAGGTACGGCTCGGCAAGCTGCACGCCATCGAGGAACGCAAGCACTCAGAGACCAGTGATGGCGGCCGACACTATGGATACGTGATTGAGGAACAGGGGAAGAAGCGAGCGGTAATCGACGGAATCGTGGGGCCGGCCTATGATGATATTCATGCGGAAATAGGTGAGGACGCATGGCGCGGCCCCCGTTTCAGTCCTGACGGCTGCCACGTGGCTTATCCAGCAAAACGCGGCGGTAAAGCGCTGCTGGTCATTGACGGGCAAGAGACCCCAACCTATGACTTGGTCTGTCCTTTGAGCCTGTCCACCAACGAACAATGGCTGACGTATGTAGGTGTGAGGGATAAGCAGTTTACTCTCGTTATGGGGCGCGACAAGCAATGGCAGTTGCCTGCAACGGTTCGTCGCAGCACCAGCAGCCGCGACGGCAAGCGTATCGCCTGGGAAATTCAGGAAGGGGAACGCTGCCGCTTGGTCGTGAACGGAGTTCCCGGGCCAGCCTATGACCGAATCAGCAGCGTCGTCTTCAGCCAGGACGGGAAACGACTGGCTTACGCGGCGCGCAAAGCCGGCAAATGGCAAGTCGTGATCGACGGGAAGGAGGCCCTGCCCCTGATCGCCGAACCAAAGTTTTTGCTCTTCCTGGTCTTCAGCCCCGACGGCAAGCGCCTGGTATATACGATCATCGATGGCGAACACCAGCATTTCGCGGAAGGCGGCGCAGTTGGTCCGGCGTATAATATGGTCTTCGGCAAACGCTTCAGTTCTGACGGAAAACACGTGCTCTACTTCGCGAAGAGTGCCGAAGGAGAATGCGTGGTTCTGGACAACATAGCAGGCCGGACCTATCCCGACATACACGGAGCCTACTTAAGTCCCGACGGCAAGCACATCGCTTACATCGCCGCCAAAAACGAACAGCAACTGATGGTGGTTGACGGGCGGGAGGGAACAGGCTACGAACGAATTAACTCGCCCAAATTCAGCCCTGACAGCCAACGTGTGGCGTATGTGGCACAGACAGAGGGACAAGCCATCGTAGTCGAGGATGGTCGCGGAGAGGGCCCCGTTTTTGAGAAGATCGGCTACGACACGCCAGTGTTCAGCCCCGACAGTCGTCACATGGCATACCGAGCCATGCGTAATGGCAAATGGTTCGTCGTGCTGGACGGCGTGGTGGGTCCGGCTTGGGATTCAGTCCCCCCGTATGCCCTGAAGTTCGCTTCAACCAGTCGGCGTTTCGCCTACGTCGCTCGCCGCGGCAAACGTTCGTTGGTTGTCGCCGATGGCAAGGTGCTCAAGACGGCCGAACGGATCCTGTCCCTCCGATTTACAGCTAAGCGGGACCGGCTGGTGTACGGCCTTCGCGACAAGGGCGGCTACGCGATCGCGGTAGAGGCCCAGGTGGGGCCACTGTACGAATGGATGTCATGGTACGGCTCCTCCCAGCGGAATCCTCCCTACATATACCCCGATGGCACCCTTGAATACCTTGCGGGCAGAAAAGGCCAGTTGTATCGCGTCAAGCATACCCCAACAACGCCGCAGACTAAGAAGTAGCGGAAGCCCAATGGAAAGCAACCAGCGACAACTGCCGCAACACTCCGTTGACCGGCAAACCGGTACTCGTCAGTTTTGTCTTTAATCCTGCTCGACAAACCGAACACCGGAACTATAGTGCGTATGCATGCAGAAGGTTGGACAAAATCTGGTAGTCCGGTCCGGGCAGGCTGAGAACACCTATGGCGCGTTCACCCAACAGATTCTCCACGCCGAAGGTTTGATGGGTTTTGAGACCGTTGACCTCGAGTTGCAATCAATGCCCGACTTCAGTCCCGGCGATCTGGTTCTACTGACGCGTTGCTCCCTCAATAGCGCTCAGATCGAGTCGCTTCTCGCCCGGGTTTTGGCCGGCGTAAGCCTTGTCGTCCTGCAGCCGCAGGCGGGAATCGTGAAACGACTCGGCATCCAACGGCAGGAGGGCATCGTCCTGCCCGCATACGTCAAGGTCAGCCCGGACTACGCTGTGCCTGATCTCCCGCTGCAGACTCATTTGCCGATTAGCCGCTGGGCGCTGCCGGAGAACGACCCGCCGTGGCGCGTCATCGCCGGCGCGGTGGATTCGGACTGGAACGACGTGGCGTTACCAGCCGTGGCGTCATCACGAATCGGCAAAGGGAAGATCGCCGTTTTCTTCTACGATTTGCCGGAAGCCGTGGCCCGGATCCGATTCGGCAATCCGGATCTCGCCTCCTACCCAACTCTCGAGAACTGGGACTGGCCGCACGTTGCCGACATGTACACCAATCACGTCGACCCGCGGACGAAGCATCTTCCTCAGGCTGACCTCCACTGCCGGCTCCTTGCGCTGGTGTTGAACGACGTGGCACGGGAACCACTTGCACGCTTCTGGTACTACCAGCAGGCGGCGCAGCGAACGGCCTGCATCTTTCAGAGCGATGGCGACAGCTCTACCCCTGAGCAATTCCAGGCTCTGGCCTCGGCCCTGGAAAAACGGAACGGCACTGCCACCTTCTACCTGATGACGGCCACGAAACTGACACCCGAACATGTGGTCCAACTGCGTCAACGGGGTCATAGCTTCGGGCCTCACGTGAACCCCAGAGCTCGCAGCGAGGAACTCTATTTCGCCATACCGGAAGCGCTCGCGGAAGAAACAGCACATTTCAAGGAACGTTTCGGCGCCTGCAGCCCGAGCCTTCAGTGCCATTGCGCGCCGTGGATGGGGTACATGGAGCTTCTGCCCGCGCATATCCGCAACGGCTACCGCTTGCTCTTCGGTGCTTTGTCCTTGCCCCTCCACATGTGGGGCAACTACATGTGCGGCTCTGGGCGGCCCATGAAGTATTTTGATCGACAGGGAGTCCTGCATGACTGCTGGCAGCAACCGGTCATAATCTATGACGACACGACCCTGACCGACAAGCTGACAAATCATGTTGATGAGGCCCGCGCGGAGTTCGAGCGTCTCCTCCAAGAAAGCATGAACGAGAGCCACACGCCACTCGCGCTCCTCTCCCATCCAGTGAGTTTCTGCACCTACAGCTCAACCTTCTACGAAGCCGTCCTGTCCCGGATTCATGAGGAAAACATTCCGATATATAATGGGGACGAATGGACGGATTTCATCGACTGCCGCGACGCCGTGGGACTCGAACAGATGAGGGATGAGGATGGGACCACGTCATACGTGGTCACCAATCTGAAAGGACAACTACCACTCATGATCCCGGTTCCACAAGGTGACAATCCGAGTTTCCTGGTGAACGACCAGCCGGCAGAGCACACGATTCTTGAGCGCTTCGGCCGACGCTGGGCTTTTTTACAGCTTGATGAAAGCATGGGAAAGAGGATCGAGACAACTTCAGTTATCAGTTAATCGTTAGTAGTTGATAGTCAGGAGTAATATCCGGCGTCGCCGGCGGCCATGGCGGGCAAGCCGACAACCCACAACTGAGCACGGAGAACTGACAATGAACCCAGTACGACTCGCACTCGCAGGTTGTGGCAACCGCGGCATCGCCGTAACCGGCTATTTCAAGAATCATCCTGACTGCGAAATCACCGCGCTGATGGATATCTATCCATCCTGCATTGATACAGCCGCCAAACAGTTGGGACTGCCCAACGCCCGTGTGGCCCTCAACTTCGACGCTTTGCTGGACGATGAGAATGTTGACGCCATTTTCCTGGCCTGCGATCCGAGATTCCAGATCGACCTCGCGTGTCGCGCGATGACGGCAGGCAAGCACGTCTGTACCGAAGTACCCGCCGCCTTCTCGATAGAGGAATGTCAGCGACTGGTCGACGCGGTTGAAAGGACCGGCTGCCAGTACCAACTCATGGAACAGACCCGTTACTGGGGTTTTATTGAAACATGGGCCAAGATGCGACGTAACGGCGAGTTCGGCCATGTATGTTTCGCCCAGGGCGAGTACATCCACTATGAAAGCGGATGGGGCGCATGGGTCAACACCGACACCGGGGCAATCTGCTCGGCATTCGATCTGCCCGCAGACTGGAACGCCGAACCGAGTTGGCGCTACAAAATCTTGTCCGATCCCATCTACTACCTGCCCCACACGCTCAGCCCTCTACTGAAGGTGCTGGATGACCGCGTGGTCCGCGTTTCCTGCATGGGCACACGCAAAGAGAGCTATAGTTTTCCCGAGCAAAGTGTCAAGGTACCGTGGCGCGACATAGAATACGCACTTATGCATACCGAGAAGGACACGGTGCTTTGTGTCGGCGCCGGGTTCAGTCTTCCCTACATTCACAGAGGACCACAAATCGGGTGCCACTGGTACGAAGTACGCGGCACGAAGGCCAGCGTCGAATCACCACGCTGCAAAGACGACTCATTCCGCATCTGGCGACCCGGCATGGAAAGCTATGAACCCATGGACATCTCGACGGTGCCACTCAACGCTACCGAAGAGACCGCCAGGTCCGGTCACGGCGGCGCCGATTTTCAGGCAGTCGACAGGTTCATCAAGGCAGTCCGGACGGGTGTCCCTTCAGAAATGGATGTATATCGCGCCGTGGAAACCGCCGCCCCGGCTATCCTCGCAGCCGAATCGGCACGACAAGGGGGCGTCATGCTGCAGGTCCCGGACTTCAGGGGAAAGAGAAGATAGACGATAGCAACCTATAGAGGTCACGTCTCAACGTTCAGCAAACTGCTGATGCTCTTGGTGCATTGGTGCAGTTTTCAGTTCTTTGTCGTCTTTTCTTCAAACCGCTCATCCGTTGCCGGCGCTGAGTCAAGTGTTTCAATAGGGAGCTTGATATTGGGCGGCGGTGGTGTGGTGTACGTTATGCGGCAAACGGCCACAGATACTCGGTCCAACACCTATTGCTTGGGTTTCTCACTTGGTTTTGCGCCCATAAATGAATACGTGATCGCGTCGACCGGGCACGTATTCAGGCAGCGTCCGCAACTGAAACAGTCCGCGCTCAGACGACGCTTCTCGAGCTTGGTCCGGATTGCGTGGGTTGGGCACGCCCGATCGCAGGCGCCGCAGGAGGTGCAGCGGTCAAGATCAATCCGGACCCTGGTCAAGCTGACCTGTTCAAGAATCCAGGACACAAGCCCGAACGGGCAGATCATTTGGCAGAATGGCCGGTAGATAATCAGGCCGGCGACCAGGGCGATGATGACCGTCGCGATAATAATCGGACTGTCAAAATCGAAGTTGAACAGGTTGAACGGGTTGAGGTAGTGATACAACACCAGGCCTTTCTGGCCGCCGATCACCGCAAACAGGAAGAGCAAAACCACGGCGAAAAGGGTCAGGCGCACCGTATTGCTGAACCAGAAGGGAACCCGCCACCGGCGCAGTTTCTTGTGTAGCGGAATCTTGTAGAGAAGTTCCTGCAGAGCACCGAACGGACAGGCCCAGCCGCATATCAACTTGTTGCCGACAACCGCCAGAAAAGCGAAAAAGCCGAATACGAGGACCTTGCTCCACACCGAAGGGTAAAGCCCCACCATCGCCTTGAACACCTTCACGGTGCCTTCCATGGGGTTAGGGGACTTGCCAAGCCACACGCCGCAGGCCACGACCGCAACCACCATGAAGGCCGTATGCACTATTCGCGGATATGAGTGTTTTTTGCCGGCGTCCTGGTCTGGCCGTCCCAGGCGCAGCAGGTAAATCCACGCCGCAAAAACCAAGGCGGCAAACACGCAGTACTTCAGCGTACCGCTGTCATGCGAGCGAATGTGCTCAACCGCGTGGTCCAACGTTGCCTGGTCAATTCCCAGTCGCCGCAGGGGCTGGCCCTTTCCTGTCCGTAGCGGCAGTTCAAGCTCGCGGGCAAGCCCTTTGCCGGTCACCCCGAGTTGGGGAGCGATCTCTTGGATCGACATGTCAACGGTGAATTCTGCCAGTACTTCTTCGGCGCCGCCGGGCTGAAGCAGATAGCCGGCAACAACGATACCCACAGAGACTACCAGCGTGCCAATTCCCAGAATCAGTTGCTTGGTGGACAATCCTTTGAACCAGTGCTGCATTGGGTATTCCTTTGTTCTTGCTTCGGAATTCTTTAGTAACCCTTAACGAAACAGAATCCACGTCTCGCCGGGCGAATGAAATCAGGCCACGATTCCCGGTCCTTGGCAATCGCAACCCATTTTACCAAGTAACGCCGAAAGACGCCGAGTATTGTGCCGCACGGCAAGTTTTTCGCCTCCCACCGATTTTTTAGGATCAAACGGTGCGGAGCCGGGTTGACAATGAATTAACCTGGATACAATTAACACGTTGGCTGTTAGTAAGCGGTGTTTCCAAGATTTTCTATTCAGGTAAATGAGGGCAGATGAGTACGGTCTACGGTCCGGTGCCATCCCGGCGTTTGGGTCAGTCCCTGGGGGTAGACCCTATCCCCTTTAAGACCTGCAATTATAATTGCGTGTACTGTCAGTTGGGGCGAACAGCGCCCCTCACCAAGGAACGGCGGGATTTCTTTCCGCCCGAAGATATTCTGGCCGAGTTGAAGGCCGCACTCGCCACGCACAAGCCCGGCGAGATTGACTACATTACCTTTGTCGGCCAGGGCGAGCCGCTGTTGTGCGCAAGCCTTGGCCGGTTGCTGCGCGGCGTCAAGACCATGACTGATATTCCCGTGGCTCTGATCACAAATGGTTCGCTGCTATTCAAGCCCGAGGTGTGGGAAGAAGCGGGCGCCGCGGACGTGGTGATGCCGAACGTGGACGCGGCGGATGAACGGACTTTCCACCGCGTGAACCAGGCCTGGCGCGGGCTGCATATCGCGGAAATCATTGACGGGCTGGTCTCGTTTCGGGAGACGTTCAAGGGCCAATTGTGGGTCGAGGTTATGCTGGTTAAGGACCTTAATGATTCCGAAGAAGCGTTGACTCATATCAGCCGGGCGTTGAACCGCATCCGCCCGGACCAGGTACACCTTAACGTGCCCATCCGTCCCCCGGCGGCTTCGCGGGCGAAACCGCCCGACAATGAAGGATTCATCCGGGCAATGGCTATTCTCGGCGAAACCGTTCCGATCATTACCCCCGCGGAGGGCGCCTTCGAGCTTGCCGAAAATATGCCGCTGGCAGACGCCATTATCGAGATCATCCGCCGCCATCCCATGCAGGAAGAGAATCTGCTCGAGGCCCTGCGCCGTTTTGGGCCTGACCGGATCCGGGCAACCTTGATTGAGCTGGAGGCCGGCGGCCAGGCCCGGCGCCGGGCGTATCGGGACAAGGCTTTCTGGCAATACGCCGGTGGCCGCTCCTCCGCTCCGACCAAATAATTCCCACTCCATTCACGCTCAGCTTCCCAAAAAACATCCCTTGTTTTCAGTTTAGCCCTTGCAAGGTTATGAGCATATGCTTATAATAAGAGTGTTGGAAGAGGTGTCAATATGCCCAGGCCAAAGTTGCCAAGACAAATCTGGAACGTGCCGGCGGCCACCTGGTACAAGCCTGCCGGCATCCCGTTGCGCACTCTCGCGGAAGTAGTGGTGACTTTGGACGAGCTCGAAGCGCTGCGTCTGGCCGACTTCGAGGGCTTGTACCAGGAACAGGTGGCCGCGCGGATGAACGTCTCGCGCCCGACCGTGGGCCGGATTCTGGCCTCGGCCCACCGCAAGCTTGCCGAAGCGCTGGTGCAGGGCAAGGCCATCCGGCTCGAGGGCGGCCCGGTACAATTCGGTCCCGGGACGTTGCCGGCAGGTCCCGGCTGTCGCGGTGGTGGCGGGCGCGGACGGCGCTGGCGCGGCGGCCGGCAAGGCCAGGGGCCGCCGAACATGTAAACAGTTGTCCAGGGGAATGCGCCAGGCATGGCTTCCCCGGGACGCTGACAATAACCATTAGAAAAGGAGAAAGAACCATGCCAAAAGGAGATGGAACCGGCCCCCAAGGCAAGGGACCAAAAACCGGCCGCGGCCTCGGGCCGTGTCCCGACGATCAGAACGTCCGTAAACCGGCCCGTGGCGGTGGTCGCGGCAGTGGCCGTGGTGGCGGTGGCGGTGGTGGTCGCGGCGGCGGCGGCGGTGGTCGTAATCGCTGAGTTGCCTCAGTAATCAAGCAAACACTCAATAAAAGGAGAATGAATCATGCCAGGTGGAGATGGAACAGGTCCCGGTGGAATGGGCCCAATGACCGGTCGAGCCGCCGGCTACTGCGCCGGTTACTCGGCGCCCGGCTACATGAACCCGATTGCCGGCAGAGGTTACGGTGGCTGGGGCCGTGGCCGTGGCGGCGGCCGTGGCCGCGGCTGGGGCTGGCGGGCGGCAGGAATGGGCTTGCCCGCTTATGGCGCCGCCAGCCCGTACCCGGCAGCGCCTTACGGCGTTCCGGCGGTGCCTTACGGTGTTCCGGCAG
>SDBT01003063.1_pt1 | contig 29052 bp, 32 predicted proteins | sample 2277101 | NCBI WGS metagenome assembly SDBT01 (sample SAMN10404973, study PRJNA504765) | marine sediment metagenome | isolation source: marine sediment core GS10_PC15, 103 cmbsf | place: Arctic Ocean: Southern Knipovich Ridge | collected 2010
ATGCTCCCCGGGTAGGACTCGAACCTACATATTTTTATAGTTATCTTCTAGATAACCTTACAATAAATTATACGAAGTTTTAATATGCTTCTCTGCTTCCAAAACAATTTTTTCCATAACCTCTATTACCTCTTCTGGATTTTTTCCAATAGCTGTTTCTTCAGAAAGCATCACAGCATCCGAACCACTTAGTATTGCATTAGCAACATCAGTAACTTCAGCTCTTGTTGGAGAATCTTTTTCAACCATACTTAAAAGCATTTGTGTTGCAGTAATAACGGGTTTTTGAGCCGCGTTACATTTTGTTATTAATTCTAATTGAACGAACGGAACTTTCTCTATGGGAATATTTTGTCCTAAGTCTCCCCTCCCTATCATAACAGCATCACAAACTTTTAAAATTTCATCAAAATTATCGACAGCTTCAGCTCTTTCGATTTTAGCAACGATCTTTTGATTCCCACCTTTTTCGGCAATTATTTCTCTTAACTCTATAATATCTTTTGCTTTGCCGACATAAGACATAACCATATAATCGACATTATTTTTAATCCCAAATTCTACATCTTTCTTGTCTTTCTCTGTTACAATTTGGTCTCCACCGGCAAACTCATGTCCTCCTCCAGTTTTTTTTCTTGGTCCTGAAAGATCTTGTAATATCGGAACAGTTTTCCCTGCTTTCTTAGCTGCCTCTCTTATGTTATTAATATATTCTTCATGTTCCTCATAAGTGCCATGAGAAAAATTCAAACGAGTTATATCCATTCCATGCAATATCATTTCTTCAAGAATTTTTACTTCTCTTGTAGCTGGTCCTATTGTCGCAACTATTTGTGCTTTAGATGCCATTGATCTCTTTTAATCTGTTATATTTTACTACACGTTCTCCTCTTTGAAGAGCGCCTGCTTTAATTCCAAATACACCGAAAGCAAAAGCAAGATCGGCAATAAAGTCATCGTTTGTTTCTCCACTCCTATGACTGACTACAGGTTTGATATCATTTTCAACAGCTAACTTTATTGTAGCGATTGTTTCGGTCAATGAACCGATTTGATTTGGTTTAATAATTATTCCGTTAATACTTTTTTGATCAATTGCTTTTTGAAGTCTTTCAGTATTTGTAACGGTTAGATCATCTCCAATAACGATTCCACCTTTTTCATTTAATTTGGCAAAATATTCAAAATCTTCTTCATGGAATGGATCTTCAATAGATAAGATCGGATATTCCTTATTCATTTTTTCATACATACCTAATAATTCCTCGGAGCTTAAAAGTGATCCTTCCCCCATGTCATATTTACCAGTGTCGCTGTTATAAAAAGAAGAAGCGGCTACATCCATAGCTAGTTTAATTTTGTCAGTTAATCCCGAATTATTGACTGCTTCCATTAGTAATTTTAATGGTTGCTCTTCGTCTTTTAAGTCCGGAACAAATCCCCCTTCGTCACCAATATTCGCTGCAGGGATAACTGACTTTTTAAGTTCGGTTTGTATACGGTGTCCGATCAATATTGCTTCTTCAATATTATCTGCCATTGGTACAACGTGATATTCCTGGAATTTTAAAGGAGAACTTGCATGTGATCCCCCGTTTATAAAATTCATATATAGATAAGGTACGGCTCTTGTAACTTTAATTTCTGCCAAGCTACTTAAATATTCAAAAAGATGCTTTCCTGATCTTAGAGCCGCCAAACGTGCATTAGCTAAACTTACCCCTAAAATAGCGTTGGCTCCGAGTTTAGATTTATTCTCTGTTCCATCCAATTCAAGCATCGTTTCGTCAATTTCTTTCTGGTTGGCCGGATCCTTACCTATCAAGGCCGGAGCTATAACAGATTCGATGTTTTGAATAGCTTTTGTAACTCCTTTTCCGGAGTAGTCTTCCCCGCCGTCTCTTAGCTCCACAGCCTCATATATCCCCGTGCTTGCACCTGAAGGGACGGATGCTATAGATATCCTTTCTCCGTCATTTATTGAAACAGAGACGGTAGGATTTCCTCTTGAATCAAGTATTTGTTTTGCTCTTATTTCCTTGATCATTAATCCTTTTCTTCTATCTTAATACTCTTAATTTTTATTTCTTCTATTGGTGAAGAATTATCACCAAATTGATTTGCTTGTACCTCTGTCTCGGCAATTTTATCTACAACATCCATCCCTTCAATTATTTGCCCGAAGATCACATAACTTTTAGGCAAGGGTATATCTTTATGCATAATAAAGAATTGGCTACCGTTGGTGTTCGGCCCTGCATTGGCCATAGCCAATGTTCCGCGTAAATAATCTTTTGTTATTGCTTCATCGTTAAATGTATATCCGGGACCTCCTGCCCCTGTACCCATAGGATCTCCTCCTTGGATCATAAAGTCCTTAATGACCCTGTGGAATATAGTGTCGTCATAGAAATCTTCACGAGCAAGGAAAATAAAATTATTTACTGTAAACGGAGTATCTGAAGCAAAAAGCTCTAATTTTATATCTCCTTTATTTGTTTTTATAGTGGCAACATAATTTTTATGTTGATCAATTTGCATTTCAGGTGCAATTTCCCACGATTTTACTTCACTCATATCAGTTTCTTTATCTATTTCTAAATCATCTGTTGTCCTATCTTTGTATATAAAGACGGAAACAGCTACGACCGCAATGACTAATATAATTAAAAATTTTCCCATATAAAAACTAGATTATCACTTTTAGCTTCCTTGGGCAAATTTATTTTTTTCTTTTCTTTAATTTTCTAAAAAATCTAAAAGAAGAAAACATATATAGCGCCAAAGGAATAAAAACAGGGATAGCATCACTACCTCTGCCAATAAATATTAAAAAGCCTCTCAATGCAAAAATAGAATATACGAGAGCGGAAACACCTAAAAATATTGATATTTTTTTAGGAAACTCCCAAAACGAAGAAATCAACATCAAGATCGAACCGATATAAAGAGTAATTATTGCATAAGCTAAAAAAACGGCTCCAACAATAACCGTTCCTAAGTTTGCGTTAGTCAAAATTTTAGAAAAAGATAATATAAATATTATCGAGGCTACGCCTAAGATGGTAATCAGGACAACTACCAGATATTTTAATATTTTAGTGATCATTCAGATCCTAATCTTTTTACCGTAACGTCCAACAAGAGGTAAATCTTTCTTTTGTCCTTTTGCAACATTTACTATTCCTAAAATAGACAAGATCAATAATCCGAAAGCAAAAAATATACTAAATATTCCTATTATCGGAATAATTGCTGAGATAATGAATAAACCTACTTCAATAATGAATAAAACTATTCCCTGTTGGGTATGGAATTTAATAAATTCATCTTTTTTGGCATCACCGCTAAAATATGGAATTAAAACAAATATTCCTATATACGCTAAAATAGACACCAATGTTTTACCTTCAGTAGCTTGGTCATTGGGAGGAGTTGGTGTAGCTGGTATTTCAAAAGCTCCACTAACCTCATTTTCCGGCCACCCGGTTCTTAAAAGATTCTCTCTTATCTCCTGATCACTTAATCCTGATTTCCGAGCTTCGTTAATGTAATTTGTAATTTCTTGTGTAGGCATATTATTTTGTATTAATTTCTTCTATATCTTTAACGACATAGCGGTCTATTTGTCCTAAGCTTTTTGTTATTTTATTTAGCGCAGTAACTACATGGACTTTATTCATTCTACTCTTGCTCATTTCATGTGTCAGAGTTCCTACATTAATTTTTAAAGTATCCACCAGATTACGCAAATCCTTAGCGGCAATAACGGATCGTCTTTTTAGGCTTAATGCTCTCTTTATCGCATCTCTCCAGAAAAATCCTGCTATAATTAATGCAAGTATTATTCCTATAATCACCATATCTCTTAAAGAAAACTCTATGTTTCCGATAACCAATATCGGTTTTTCGGTAACTTTTATTTTCACGGAATCAGCCGGTAAACTTATCGCTCCTCTATCGTCACGAGTTTTTACCGAAATGGTATAAGTTTCCTTTCGAAGCGTTCTTTCTAAAATAAAACTCCAGTTCCCCTGATCATTTACCGGAATCTCGTTCTCCAAAACAAGAACATTGTCCTCATCCAGCATCGTAACTATCACTGTTGCGTTTGGTATCGCACTACCTCGGATATTTAATGTTTCAATCTTTTGAAGAATTCTTTTTGTGTAAAAATTAATTATTGGTGGCTCAATCGGGAGAATTTCCAACTCTATTGAATCCTCGATACTATTACTTGCCTGGTCGACAGCTCTAACTGAAATCAAATACCCCCCAGGCTCTAATGGAGGTAAATCGTATTCAGATATGAAAGCAGCAGATGTTAATGTCATCCCTTCTGATATCTCTGTCACATATTCTCCGAACACCCATCCTTCTGTCCCATCTTCCAACTCTATTTTATACCAGTTGTTCTCAACCGTAGTGTATTCGAATGCCTCTCCGGGATACACTTTTGTAACAAGATCTTCTGAAGTACTTGGCCCAGCTCTTACGTTCAAGAAAGAAATTCCCTCTCGAATAATTTCTACCATATTCAATTCTTCTTCTACTTCTTTTGGTTCAGCTATAGGGGAAATAATAATAGGCTCTTCTTGATTAATTTGGATTAGATATATATCAATCCCGGACAGAGTATCTCCAGTCTGGAATAATAATGTGGGGGTCGGATCATCACTAACTACTCCGCCTTGAACTTGAATCGTAAATGGTAGGGGCGGATCGTTATCAACTGCTATTTTATAATGTGTTGTTGGTCCCCATCCTCTATTATTTCGAAATCTAACGTGAAGATAAAAGACACCATCATCTTCCAGGCTCGGAAATTTTTCGCTATCAAACAATCCTTCTGATTGTGTAGGAACAAAATTTGGATTTTTATTTAAAGCGGTAGCTACACTGGAAATATCCGGAAGTAACTGCCAAGAAGCCGTAAACGGAGCAACTATGCTATACCACTTAGTTTTGTCAGGATACAAAGATATCGAAACTCTTGGGGCTTCCGGTAACCCTACAGCTTGAACTGCTCTTCTGATTATTGGAACAGGTGTCGGTCTAACAATCGGAGGGATAATTTTTTCTGTTGGTGGAGCTCCCGGTTCCGGTGGGGGCGGAGCTACAACTGCGGCAGAAACAACAAATGTCGCACCATTTAGTACACTTATGATGTTTGTCCCAGTACCATCCGCAGCAGTTATCGCACCATCCGTAAACGAAATAGCAGCAGTACCCACACCTTTTGTAACAAAAGTAATCGACAATGCCTCTAAAGCGGAACCACCTATACCATTCGGAGCTCCTCCGATAAACGAAATTGTTCCCGCACTATTATCGAATGTTGGTTCCTGTAACCAAAAACTAAATACAGATTCACTTTTTGAAATACTTTTTACTTGGATGATATTACTTGGAAAAACAATTGTAGCTTGAGCAGCATTTATTGAAACACCCTGACTGTTTATTCTTAGATCAACTTCTATCTCTTGGTTTAACCCTAAAGTCCCCGCTAAAGGTAGTAAATTAAAATCGGCAGCGTGTGCGGCTGTAAATGACCCGAAGAATATAAATAGAAAAATCAAAATCTTATGGATAGTTTTGATTTTTATTTTCCCCTCCATATAGTATTCATTGTAGTTTATTTATTATTGTCGTTCAATCTAATTACTTAATTCAAACGATCTTAAGAACAAACTGAAGTCTCCGATATCAATTTCTTTATTCCCATTCAGATCCGCTTTATAATGAGGTTGTTATTTTTCTTCTGCCTTTTCTTTCTCAGACTCTTTTTCTATTTCAGGTTTTTTACTTTTTTTTACTTCTTCAAGAGTTAATTCTTCCAAGGCTTTTTGTCCTTCTCTTTCTCCCGTTTTAAGGTTTTTTGTTGAACCTTTATCACTAAGTTTATATTTAGCCGCTTTATCTATAATCTCACCGATTGGATGCTGTGCTTTTACGAAATAATCTTTTGCACCAAGGGCCATAGCTTTTTTAATATCATCATCGGAACCCAGATTAGACAAAACGATTACTGGAACAATTGATGCTAAATCCTTTTTAATAAATTGTAGAACTTCAAACCCATTCTTTTTTGGAAGCATTAAATCTAATAATATAAGATCATATCGATTACTTTTTATTTTACTAATAGCTGTGACCCCGTCTGTTGTTGTATCAACATCCCATCCGTCATCGACTAGTTTTTCTTTTAAGACGTTTAACAACACCTTTTCATCTTCTATAATTAATATTTTTCTCATTTTTTTGTATAAAGTGGATATCTCCAATTATCCACGTATATTAGTTTCCTTTAATTATTGTAATAAAATAAGATCCTGTGTGCAATATCAATTAAACGAAAATCCTTTACCACCTTTAGTAAACGATTTATTTTTATCAAACAATAGATTTAGGACAAAATTACCAATAAAAGATACTTTACTTTTTTATCAAATAAAAAAGACCAGTGTCGAACTAGTCTTTATTTGAGAGATAATTCTATTTGTCGTTTTATTTTCGCTTCTCTGGTCCATTTATTAAGCTCAGGCCATTTTTGGTGAGCTAATTTTTGCATTTGACGCAGAATTAGCATATGTTCATTTTCTTCATCCGCTACGAAAGCTTGTGATATTTTTTGATCTACGAGATCGCAATCACCAAACCAATATTCGTTTTCCTCGGCTTTAAATATCCAAGGAATACAATCTTTTGGAATAAGAGGTGTAATAAGAATTGCTTTATATAAACTTCCGGTTGTTCCTCTATAGTATCTAAGTGATGGGATAAAGAGATAATCTTGATCAACATCGTAAAGATATGAATAGGTATATCCATCACTTTCAATAACTACTTCATTGAATTCTGATTTATGGCAATAAAAGTCTTCACTATAGTACCAATTAATTCCACCGGCGATTAATGCGATAGTACCGAATATAGAGATTAACCAAAACTTCTTTTTCATTAACTTTAATTAATAAAGTTCTTTCAATGAATCTTTCATATGCGAAATATCTATCTTTATACCGCAAAATATAATACTAGCCATTGTTATTATAAATGCAGATTTTAAGAACGACGCCTCATTGCCAAAATAGATATAATCATTCTGATAACACAGAACCATTACGAAAGAAGCCATTAAAAACCGAGGGAAAAGAAACATACCAAGGAAAGTAAGAACAACTATTCCAACCGCTGCCAAAAATGTCATTATCTTCTCCTTTTCAAAAAACTGTATATATAATACGTTCTTTATATAAAAAGGTCAAGATGATATGAAAATAAGAATTCTTATTAGTTTATTCGAATTGGAGCGGGTGAAGGGAATCGAACCCTCGTCTTCAGCTTGGAAGGCTGACGTAATAGCCACTATACGACACCCGCATTATTACTATATTATATCAAGAAAATACCCCTTTGTGAAGGGGTTATGTAAGGGTTACGACGATATGGGAATCAAATTTACTACCCTTCGACTCACCTATTAATCTATTTCGCATCAATACCCAAAAATCTTTAATAGCTCTTTTTTCTGCAGTTAAGTCTATTTTTTCACGTTCAATAACTTTGGGGTCAATCAATAAAACAGAATCGGAATTGTAATCAGCTAATATTAATACAAGATTTTTATGAACAATTCCTTGGGATACAAGAAAAACCTTTCTTGATCTCAATACTTCTTTGTCCTCATGGTCTATATATCTAATCGAGATAGATCCTATTCTTGCAGAATCAACCAGATCGAGATCAGTATTTAGTTTAAATAGATCAGGATACGAATATTTATCTCCTTTTTCAGGATAGAAAACCTCACACGTTAATGAAACTCCTTTTTTAAAAGAGTTCATTTCTCTTACTTCCTGTAAAACATCATTAGTTTTCTTAGCAAGGAAATCAAAAATAGTAAATTCGTTTTGTACCACGTTACCTCCTTTTTAAAGAATATACATATAGTATCATAAAAAACAAAGATGTCAAATGATATAAAGACACCTTAATAAGGTGTCTTTATACAATGTCGGGCTGCCGGGATTCGAACCCGAGCTACGTGCTCCCAAAGCACGTGTACTACCACTATACTACAGCCCGTAATACATATATTTTACCCTACTTTATTAGTTAAATCAAGTAACAAAAAAGCTCCATTTATTGTCGGAGCATTTTAATAACACTATCTATATTCCCTTTAGGGACAAAACCAGAGACGTAAGATGCTATATCGGTTGTGACTATATTTTTTTTACCACCATACAACGTCCATTTTCTATGTTCATAACTATTATCTTTTATAGTCCTAATCCTGGCAAAACCAGAAAATACTCTCGGAATCGACTGATTCGGTATTTCAATTTCTCTACGCTCACCCGGCTTAAGTATTATACTACTTACTACATAAGGCGGATACAAAGCCATATCTATCAAATCGCATTGGAAATCTATATCTTTTCCGGTGTTATTGGTAATCCTGTAAAAATAGATGAATTTTTTATACATTTTATCTTCGGATACTCTTGCATCAATATTCACACAACGTTCACGTTTTTCACTAAAGCAAGCAACTGAACTTAACATATGATCCAAAGGGAAAGTATCCATCTGGTCTATTAATCTTCTTACAACATAAGCCTCGTAAATAACCCGCCTATTGTTTTTAATATTAACTCTCCCAATCGTTATTTTTATAGGATCTCCAATCTTACCTTCTCGAATAATGGTTTCAATAACATCTATAGCACGATTACCAAAATTTGTAATATTATCAAAACCCTCAATAGCTAAAAGTAAATCCCCTTTTTTTAACCCAGCTTCATATGCCGGACCACCAAGGGTAACACTAGAGATCATGATGGGGTTAGGAGGTATCCCAGGAAAATTTGATTGTAAAGCCACGATAATTCTTGTATCCAATTCCTTAACCATATCAAAAGTTGCACCGATTCCGATATAATATCTGGAATTATTCTGTCCCCAAGCTATACCATTAACACTGAATAAAGTAATGAGAAAAACTAAAATGGTTTTCTTCATCGTCTCTCCTTGTAAAAGAATAGTGTTGTGAATATACGTTAAAGCACTTTATACGTCAATATCCAATCTTTACTTCACACCTTTTTTATGCTATACTAATTAAATCAAATTGCCCCCGTAGTTCAACGGATAGAACGACTCCCTTCTAAGGAGTAGATACGGGTTCGATTCCTGTCGGGGGTACAAATCACTTTTGAGTTTTTGTCAAATTAAAAAAGCCGAAATTAATCGGCTAAAACTTTTTGTGATGTCCTACAAAGTATTAGTTGTTCATCCACTAAAGCTTCTAATTCAGCTAACTCTTGTTGTGTATCTTCCAGTGTTTCCATAGGAGGTTTGGGAAGTTCTTTTGTTTCTTGATACCCAAGTTTTTTAGCTACCCAAATGAATGCTTTAATAATTCTTTTATACAGCAATGCTGAAAAAGAAAGAAGGTTGTCAGAAAAACAAGATTCAATATCTACCCCCCCGTGACTTATTCCAGAGAAATCAAGTTTTGATTTTCTGTCTGCGTATATAACTCCCCCAACATTTTCTAGTTCACCGAGGGATTCTATTTGAGAATCTCTAAAGCATGCAAATCCTCCGATACTTCGTAATTGACCAAGAGTTTCTATTGGAGAACTATCAAAATGTACATTTCCTCCAATACTTCGTAGTTGACCAAGAGTTGTTATTCTGGAATACCCATAGGATTCCTTTCCTGAAAAGTATGCATTCCCTCCAATATTTTGTAATTGACCAATATTTTCTACTTGAGAACATTCAAAGCATGCATCTTCCCCGATACTTTCTAATTGACCAAGAGTTTTTATTTGAGAATCTCTAAATCTTGCATACCCCCCGATACTTCGTAATTTACCGAGAGTTTTTATTGAAGAACCTTCAAAATTTGCATACCCCCCGATACTTTTTAATTTACTAAGAGTTTTTATCCTGGAATCTTTAAAACATGCAAATCCTCCGATACTTTCTAATTGACCAAGAGTTTTTATTTGAGAACCCCAAAAGTCTACGTTTCCTTTTATAACCCTAAGATTCTCAGGCATCTCCATAATAAGCTTAAACGAAATATTATTGGCAAGAATAACAGTATCATCATCGAGCTCATCTACCCCAAGAGCTACTTGATCTGCTTGACAGTTAAATTTGGCAGCATGCAGTTTCTTCATACTAGACGCTTTTTCTTCGGTTCTCATGAGCGCTCCCTTTTTCAAAGAATAAACACAAGATACTGTATAATATAGTATCTGTCAATCTCTAATTTACCAATTTGATTACCTATTACTCTGTTTCTATTCCCACTAAGGATATCCTAAACCCTACAAATAAGCTTGTTTACTATTAGTTTCTAACGCTTTACCAAACTTATTCCACTTCAAAAGATCTTTAATCAAATGTTTCCAATTCTTTCTCATTAGGGGTACAAATCACTTTTAAAATAAAAAATTGTCCAAAGGGACGATTAGTAAAAAATATTTAAAACCGGCGTTTTGTTTCAGTCCTACCAAATGCTCTACATTCATAGTGAATATTTTCAATTAATCTTGAATTTTCTGGTTGGTTTATAATCTCTTCGAATTTATCGGAAACGAATTTAGTTTGTTTATCTAAATCTAAAGTTCGAAAACCGAAATGCAATTCCCTGTTTATTTTACCATAATCTACTCCGTAGTTTTTTATTACATTATGAGCTTCATTCATTAAGTCACTTTCAAATTCTAACCATAGAATTTCTCCATCTCTTTTGTCATTTGAGTATAATTGCTTTTCAGAGTCTAATACATATAAAACTTCGGAGATCCCAGAACGTTGTCTTAGTGTATTAGCTAATAATACGTATTCATTCTTAGATGCAAAAACAACAGTGGATAGAGGAAATTCCTGTCTACCTTGCTTATCATAAATTTCTCCGAAAGGCTTCCATGATTCGATTAGAGAAAGAACCTTACTATATTCTACATCTCCTTTAATAAAAACAATTGGAGAACATGATTCTCCTATTACCTCTTCTGTCTTATACATTAACGAGTGTGCAAGAGGCCGAATATCAAGGAAAGATGATTGTATTGAAGAGACTAATATAACAAGAAAACCAAGAATAAGGATGGGTAGTTCAAAAACAGCCCTGATTATTTTTTTATTTCTACTAAGCGTATTATCTCGATGATTATATATCAGTAGTAAGGGAGTAATAACCATAATTACTAAAGCGCTAATAAAAAGTATTACTCGAGCAATCAATATAATTCTTACAAGCTCCATGTTATAAATACCTTCTAAAACACCACCCATAAAAAAAAGTTCCAAACCAAAATTACCCGCATACCTAAAAGCAATAAATAATGAAGGTACCATAAGTATAGAAAAAATTATAAGAAGTTTTTGAAATAGTTTTCTTTTTTTCTGAGCTTTAGTGTTTTGATTTAATTGAACACCTTGAATAGGTACCTGTTGTTGTGGTTGTTCGACTGATTGTTGGTTAAGGTTTTGGTTTTCCATTATTTTAATTATCGTGTTTTATGTTTCTATGTCAATCTCTAATTTTCGTTAAATAAAAAAGTTGTCTCAAGACAACCTTTTTATTGTTGTTTCGTTAGTTAGTTAATTTTAAAGTTGAGAGTATTTGTTCAATATTTGAAGCTCCCGTTGTTGTATAAACACCGAAATCAAAGGTTATATTATTATAATCAATTTTATAATGTTCTTCCCCAAAAAGACCCATTGCTTCATATTTCGTAAACAAATTATCACCAAAGGAAACCGTCCCGTAGTTTATAGATACTTCTGAAGATCCTAATTTAAAAATAATATCAAAACCAATACCTGATGAATTACAGTTAGTGTTTGGGTCATTATCATTACATATTCTAATTCGTTCTTCTTCTTTTTGAATTGTTTCTACAGAAGAAATGATTATTCTATTATTCTCTTTATTCAATACCCAGTTATTTGGGTACTTGAACTCTAGCCCATCACTTCTATACGTCTCCCATCCCGCAGTCGCATCTGGTGTAGACTTAGGCGTTATACTCGGGAATACTTCAACAACTTCATCTTCTACAAACGGCCACATATTCTGCCAATATGCTACTCCGGCATAAGATACTACAGCAAGGACTACTACTAGGATTAATACTGGCCAGTTTGTTTTTGGTTGTTGTGGTGATATAACAGGTTGTTCTGGTTGAGTAGGTACCTGTGGTTGTGGTATTTGTGATTCGACTGGTTGTTGGTTGAGGTTTTGGTTTTCCATTATCTAAATTATCTTATCTTCGTATTTCTATGTCAACATAAAACCTTCGTAGTTTTGACATAATAGAAATATAATGCTTTAATGTATTTACCATTGTTATTTAAAAGGAGATAGAATGAAACTCGAAATCAAGAATCCGGTACTGAGATTATTGGCTGGTTGTGGACTTTTGACAGGTTTCTGGGTAGTAGGTTGGTTGATAAACTTCATACCAGGTTATTATGAATGGCTCTACTGGAAAATTATACCTCCTATTCCGTTCGACCTTGTTGTATTGGGATTTTTAACAGCTTTAGTTTTTATTATCATTGTCATTCTTCTTGTTGCTTTTTTGCACGTAGCAGAAAAAATAGGCAGTCATTTTTTTAGTCCTAAAATCTAAATATTCTCAACCAATAAACGCCAGTTCTCTAAAGAACTGGTATTTTTATTTATTTTTTTCGTTTTGCTTTTGTACGATCCGTTTCTTTAAGATGTTTTTTTCTTAATCTTACACTTTTAGGTGTTATTTCTAAATATTCATCTTTATCCATTACTTCTAATCCTGACTCAATAGTTATAGTTTGAGGAGTTGTAAGATTAATAGCATCGTCAGCAACAGAAGCTCTCATATTAGTAAGATGTTTTCCTTTAATTGGATTTACGGTCATTTGCTCCCCTTTCGATGTATTTCCAATTACCATACCTTCATACACTTCAGTATTTTCCTTAATATATAACACTCCTCTAGTTTGTAAGTTATCGAGTGCATAAGCCAATGCTTTACCGGTTACCCCAGAAATCATAGACCCTACTTTTCTAAATGTAATTTCTCCTGTATGTGGACGATATCCAATAGTCCGACTTGCTAAAATCCCGTTTCCTTTAGTGTCTATAATAAATTGATTTCGATATCCAAATAAACCACGACTTGGGCCTTCGAATTGCATAAAGGAGCGTCCTTCTTTTAATTCTATATTCATCATTTTTGCTCCACGGAAACTTAACTTTTCAATAACTGCTCCTTGAAACTCTTCCGGTACATCTACAACAATTTCTTCAAAAGGTTCGTGTTCTTTACCATCAATCTCTTTAATAATAACTTTTGGTTGAGAAACCTGAAGTTCGTATCCTTCTCTACGCATATTTTCAATAAGAATAGCTATATGTAATTCCCCTCTTCCGTATACGACAAACTGCTCAGCGGATTCTGTATCAAAATCTATTCTTAACCCTACATTTACTTCAAGTTCTTTTTCTAAACGTTCTCGAAGTTGTCGGCTTGTTACAAAAGTTCCTTCACGTCCAGCAAAAGGAGAATCATTTATTAAAAATGTAAGTTCAATAGTAGGTTCATCTATAGCGATACTCTCAAGTAATTTTTCATCTGCGGATTTTACCAACGTATCTCCAATATATACATCTGGAAGTCCGGCAACCATAGCGATATCACCAGCTTCAACAGTCTGTGTTTCTTTTCTGGAAATTCCTTCAAAAGTAAATAACTTTGTTATTTTATGATTTGTAGTTTGCCCGGAATGTTTTTTAACATATACGATATCTCCGACACTAATATTACCGCTATGAACACGAATAATTGCAAGCCGTCCCAAAAAATTATCGTATGCTAAATTAAATGGCTGCGCACGAAATGGTTTATCGCCATCTTTCGAAGCTACTGGGACATGTTCTAAAATTACATCCAACACCACGGTAATATCTTTTGCTTCATCAGAAAGATTACGTTTTACAATACCCTCTTTCGCATTGGCGTATATTACCGGAAAATCAAGTTGCTCATCGGTTGCTCCAAGTTCTGCAAATAACTCAAATACTTCATTACATACTTGATCTGGATTTGCTGCCGGTTTATCGATTTTATTAATTACCAATATAGGTCGCAACCCAAGATCTAAAGATTTTTTCAATACAAAACGAGTTTGTGGCATTGGGCCTTCTTGTGCATCTACTAATAACAATACTGAATCAATAGAACGTAATACTCTCTCTACCTCAGAACCAAAATCTGCGTGTCCTGGTGTGTCCACAATATTAATTTTAGTATCCTTATATACCACAGCAGCATTCTTTGAGTAAATCGTAATACCACGCTCTTTTTCAAGCGTGTTTGAGTCCATACTTACTTCACTATCTGCAGCACCAGTCTTCTGTAAGATAGCATCGGTAAGTGTCGTTTTCCCATGATCGACATGGGCAATGATAGCGATATTTCTAATTTCCATTTTTGTTTCTTATTAAATAAAAAATCTCCTCAGATATAAGGGGATTGAAACCGCTTTACGGATTAATGAATCCATATCAACGGCCTTTCCGATCGAATATATTTAAAGTGTACTACATTTATATAGCAATGTCAATATATTTTAAACTCATTTTGGGGATAATAAAAAAACCACTCAAAAGTGGCTTAATTAAATTCTCTTCCAAACATGCCGTAGAAGTTGCATCGGAGTAGGATTACCTCTAAATTGCCAAGCCCACGATTGGGTTAAAACAATACAGGTAATAGCCCAAAATGCTGCACGAGGATAACGACAAGCATGAATAAATATTTTCGGAAACACTGAAAATTGAAAAAGTGCATGTTTCCATTCTTTTATCCAATACTCACTGGTTAATCGATAATCTTCGGTTCCATCCACTGTTGTGATACACGAAAATAAAGAGTTAGCACAACGTTGAAGCTGATTATCATGCGGATACCATCCTCCAAGAGAACGTTCAAGTATCGCGGTATGGAATTCAAAACTTCCCCACTCAAAACTAAAAGGATCCTTCATAATCTCTGCGGGATTGGCAATCCGATCACGAAAATGAATTACCGTAGTTGCCATCCGTCCATCTGGCTTCAAAATACTGTTACAGGTTTGAAATAGCCTACGATATATTTCATCCCCACAATTTAACCTAGCCTCATAAGGATCTACGAAATGCTCTATGGAACCATTCGCGATTACGGCATCAAACCTATCATCCCATGATCTTGGTATATTACGCCAATCCACTAAAATAACGTCCAATCCCTGTGAGATACAATAATCCCGCTGTTTAGTTGAAAGTGTAATACCAGTGGCCTGTGCTCCCCGTGATTGTGCCATAGAAATAAAAGATCCATTACCACAACCGATATCCAACAAGCGAGTACCCTTCCGACAATCTACTTTATCAAGTAACCAGTTAATCTGATTTTCCTGCGCTACTTCATATGGTGTCGTTAAATCACCGTTATATATCCCTTCAGTTAATTCAGGAGTCTTACCTAATCTAGAAGAAATTTCCAGGAAATCATACGCCTGCCCTACTTTTTCTTGATATATAGAACCCATATGTACCTCCAATTGTTAAATTACAAGCTTTAATATAAAAACATTATTAGAGAATTATGTCAAATCTTATGAATAAAACTAGGCTTTACTAAATGTTTTCAATACTGTATAATTAAAATATTGGTTTAAAACCAAAATATGGTGGGCGTAGTTTAACGGTTAGAACTCTGGGTTGTGGACCCGGTAATACCGGTTCAATTCCGGTCGCTCACCCAAATTAAAGTCCGTGTTATCACGGATTTTTGCATATCAACTTCTTTCATCAAGTTTATAACTAAAGTAAAATAAAAGTATGAAGATAATTAATTTTAGAGAATTAGCTATTGATAGTTTAAGAGAGAAAGCTTTAAAAATTGCCGAAGCCGGACTTCAAGTTATAGATACAGAAAAAATAATAAAGGAAAGTGTTGTTTCTAAAGATAATATAATAGCTATAAACGAGCATATATATTCTTTGGAAGATGTAGCTAATGTTTTTGTAGTTGGTATCGGTAAAGCTTCTCTTGCTGCCGCAAAAGCCCTAGAGGAAATTCTAGGAGATAAAATAGATGGAGGTATTGTTTTAGATATAAAAGGTGGGAAATTAAATAAAATAGAGTCTCTTGTTGGAGACCACCCCCACCCTTCTGAGAGAAACGTTGAACATACTAAAAAATTAATTGATTTTCTTAAAAAGCTTAAAGAGGATGATCTTGTAATTTTCATAATCTCCGGTGGAGGATCAGCGTTGCTTTGTCAGCCGGATAAAATGATATGTCAAAAAGAAGCTGATCTCGCAAAAGACCTCTTTGAAAAAGGCGCGACAATCTATGAAATTAATACGATAAGAAAACATCTTTCTTTAGCTCGTGGAGGTAATCTTGCCAAATACGCCTATCCAGCAAGATCCGTTTCACTTTTATTCTCCGATATCCCAGGAGATGATCTTGAATTCATTGCGTCCGGACCGACATTTAAAGATACGACCGTAGTAAAAGATGCCGAGAAAGTATTAAAAAAATATGGATTTAATCCTGTTAATTTTTATCTTCTAGAAACACCGAAAGACGCTAAATATTTTGAAAAAGTTAATAATGTACTTTTAGTCTCCAATCGTAAAGCTATTGAAGTAATGGTCAAAAAAGCAAGAGAATTTAATTATTCAACAAATCCTAATCCTAATGTATGCCTCTCTTGTATTACAGGAGAAGCCGAAATAGTTGGGAAACAACTAGCTCAAGTATTAAAGAATAAACCAAATAAAAGCGCGATGATATTAGGAGGAGAAACGATAGTTAAAATTACAGGTAAAGGTGTAGGGGGAAGGAATCAGGAATTGGTACTTTCCGCTCTCGAAGATATTTGTCAGAATTGTGTAATAATCGCTATCGCATCGGACGGAATTGATAATTGTGATTATGCAGGAGCAGTTGGTGATTCTATAACAAAGAAAAAAGCCCAACAACTTGGTTTAAGTATTAAAGAATATCTTGAAGATAATAACTCCTGTGAATTTTTCAAAAAAACCAGAAACTATATTATGACCGGAGTAACCGGATCGAATGTCGCTGATCTTATTATTGCTCTAAAGGATTAGGATATTTTCTTGACTCTAATTAAAATTTGCCTATAGTTATATTAAAAAGATAGGAGGAAGTTAGTGTGCGAAAATTACCTACTTTTATCAGCTTGTGTCCATTTAGCTTCATATGTATTATTTTTTATTTCCGTGTTCTTTATAATAGAATATATCCACATATTGGACTTGCAAAAAGAAGCCGATGAGGCATGGCGAGAATTTGAAAATGCTCGATTAATTTTTCACGAGCCATCACTTCACCGAGCATATTTTGTACCACTAAACCATGTTGAAGCTGTCCTCTATGGATATATAACAACAAATCCCAAAGACAAAATGAGATGGAAGCGTTGGGAAATAGTGCATGAAAAATTCAAAGAACTAAAAGAACTCGGATTCGATATCGAGGAGTGAAAACACTCCTTTTTTTATCCAAACAAAAATCCGCCCCAACGTTTCGAGCGGATTCCTGCTAAAGTTATTTGACAGCTTCCTTCAAAACTTTACCTGGTGTAAACCTTGGCTTTTTTGAAGCTGCGATATGTATCTTCTCACCCGTTCTAGGGTTTATACCCTCACGTGCTTTTCTATCAGCAACCTTAAAGATTCCAAAACCAGTTATATTCAATTTGTCACCTGCTTGCATGATCTTAGTGACTTCTTCTACAAATACTTCAACGTAAGCAGCACCTTCTTTCTTAGTAATATCAAGTCTGTCTGCTAGTCGCTGTGCAAAATCGCTCTTTTTTACCGTATTCATTTACCCACCTCCTTTCTATTTTTATTTTTTTATTATTCCCTTATTTAGCGTATTCTAGGGCTCTCGTCTCTCTAATAACGTTAACTTTAATTTCGCCTGGATATTTCATTTCAGTCTCTATCTTCTTGGCAATATCCTTAGCTAATTTAGCTGCACCAAGATCATCTATCTTAGTTGGGGTAACAAATACCCTCAATTCACGGCCAGCTTGAACAGCATATGATTTTTCAACACCTTCTTGCTCGCTTGCAATTCTTTCAAGATCTTCCAGTCTTTTCAAATATATCTCAACCGTATCTCTTCGTGCTCCCGGTCTAGCTGCAGAGATTGCATCAGCTGACTGAACAATCCTGGCTTCTAGTGTTGCATACGGATATTCATCGTGGTGAGACTGCATTGCTTGGATCATCTTTTCGTCCATATTAAACTTCTGAAGAATCTTTCGTCCGATCTCAACGTGTGTACCCTGTACTTCATGGTCCACAGCTTTTCCTATATCATGGAATAAAGCGGCTTTTTTTGCAATACTTACATCTGCGCCCAGTTCCTGAGCCAACATTGCAGATATATGAGTCATCTCAATTGAATGAAGTAATACATTCTGGCCAAAACTGGTTCTGAAGGCTAACCGGCCCAGTAAATATGTAAGTTTTGGATCAACTACACCAATCCCCGTCTCATATAATGCGGCTTCACCAGCTTCCTGTACTTTTTGATTTATCTCGTTTTTGGCTTTTTCAACCATCTCTTCAACTTTTGCTGGATGTATCCTTCCGTCAGTTATTAATTTATCAATAGTTAATTTGGCAACCTGTCTCCTTACAGGGTCAAAACCTGAAACGACAAGCGCTTCGGGAGTATCGTCGATTATTACGTCTACCCCTGTTAATCTCTCAATGGTTTTAATATTTCTTCCTTCTTTCCCTATGATCTTACCTTTTACTTCATCTGAAGGAAGATGAACAACTGTTGTGGTCGCATCAGCAATTTGAGATGCAGAATACCTTTGGATTGCCATTGTCATTATTTCTCTTGCTTTGGCATCTAGTTTATCTTTGCTTCCTAATTCAAGTTTCTGCATTCTTTGATATAATTCTTCTTCATTCTCTTTTTCCATTCTTTGGAAAAGAACTTTTACAGCCTCAACTCTACCAAGTTTTGATATTCTCTCTAATTCTTGGAGTTGCTGTTCCGTTCGTGTTTCAAGATCCGTTTTGATCTTTATAACCTCTTCGGCCTTTTTCTTTAAACTATCCCTTTCTGCAAGAACTTCCGTAGACCTTAATTCTAATTCATCTTCTCTTTTGGTCATCAATTTCTCCAATCGAGTGAATTGATCCATTCTTATCTTTTCTTCTTTTTTCGCATCTTCAAGAATCGTAATAGATTTGTTCTTGGCATCCAAAAGCAAATCCTGAGACTTTGATTTAGCCTCATTTGTTATAGCGATAGCCTTAGCTTCCGCAGACGCTATTCTTCTACCCGCTAAGACTTGTCTTAAAAAGTAACCGGCTACCGATCCGATAAGCAGCGCAAAAGCTCCAATAATGATTGGATTTAGTTCCAAAAGTTCCATTGTGTATAAGCGTATTTATCATAGTGATTCACCCAATATTGGGTTAAAAGTTCTATTGATTAAATGCTAATTAAAATAAATTTATATGGTTATAATAGCAAAATCAAGCTACAATGTAAAGTGCATGACTAAACCCCCGTTTTTACTAGTAATATTAGATGGCTACGGATATGGCAAAGGAACCGTCGGTAATGCTATCAGAGCGGCTCAAAAACCAACCTTAGACCTCATAGATAGGTATTTCCCCCTCACAATGCTTCAAGCCTCAGGAGAGGCTGCTGGCATGCTCTGGGGCGAACCAGGAAATTCCGAAGTCGGACACTTGAATATAGGTGCCGGGAGACCTATTTATCAATATTCACATAGGGTTACAAAAATGATCCAAGATGGTTCGTTCTATAAAAATAAATCATTTTTAAATGCTGCGGAACACGTAAAGAAAAATAATTCCAGTCTTCATATAACAGGCCTTCTTACTTCCGGGATTGTTCATGCTTCCTATCAAACTCTAGAAGCAATAGCCAGATTCGCAAAAGAACAAGGAATTAAAAATGTATATTTCCATCTTTATGCTGATGGGAAAGATTCTCTTCCTAAAAGCGCAAAAGGATTACTGACAAAATTCCAGGAATTTCTTAAAAGAGAAGACTCAGGAACGGTTGTTACCTTTATTGGTAGATATTACTCAATGGATCGTCAAAAGAATTGGGATTTCACGAAACAAACATACGAACTCATTACTCAAGGAAAAGGAATGGAAGTTGAAAACTTCCAAACATCTATAGATCAACATTATGATCAAGGAAAAATAGATACATATCTTCCGGGATTAGTACTTAAAGACGAAAAAGAAAATCACTTAAAAGAAAACGACGCAATTATTTTCATAAATTTCAGAGAAGATAGTATGAGGCAAATAATCAAACCTTTTATTCTTGATGATTTCAAAGAATTTGAATATATGAAAGTTCCTAATAGTTATGTTTCGACGATGACACTTTACGAACATGGACTTCCTTTGGATTACGCACTAGAACCGCCGGAAATTAAAAATACATTAGGAGAGATCTTAAGTAAAAAGGGACTTAAACAATTAAGGATAACGGAAGCGGAAAAATTTGCCCATGTCACCTTCTTCTTAAACGGGTTAGTTGAAAAATTCGAAAACGAAGACCATATAATATTAGATAAAACAAATCATCCGGATGAACATCCGGAAATGCATTCGGCCGAGCTTTCAGCAAAAATATTAGAAGAAATGAAAAGAGGATATTACGACATTATAATCGCTAATTTCCCCAACGGCGATATCGTCGCTCATACAGGGGATTATAAAGCGACGGTCAAAGCAATCGAGATAGTAGACAAAGCTTTAGCGCCGATAGTAAATGAGGTAATAAATATGGGAGCGACTATGGTACTTACGGCAGATCACGGTAACGCAGAATCACTTACAAAACTTGGTTCCGGAGAAATGACAACTTCGCACGATAAAAGTCCCGTTCACTTTTTTGTAGTTAATGAAAAATACGCCGTTCCAAGAAGAAGAGACGAAGAAATAAAAAGGATTAAGAAAAATGTTGGCGGAATTTTAGCAGATATCTCCCCTACTGTTTTGGATCTTTTAGGAATTGAAAAGCCTGTCGAAATGACAGGCCGTAGTTTGTTACCCAAGTTAGGTATAAAAAAGAACTGATATGAGTTCGGAATAGTGACGAATTGCATCCGCAAATGAAAGTGAGTGAGATCGCCACTACCCCAGCACGCTTCTTTAGCTCAAGCTCAGCTTCTGAAGAATTAGTGCCATCTTCTTCGGCTGAAGTGTACCCCCTTTGTAGGTACTGATACAAATTAACATAGGGAATCTTTTTTGTAAATAAAAAGTGGACATCAAGTCCACTTGTATATAAAGAACAATTAGTGCAGAGAATGATAGATTGGGCACCTATCACTCTCCAGAGGCTGATGCATAGAACCCAACCTGAGTTGTGTGTGCATTTACCCCACCCGGGAATCTCCCCGAACGCCCATTGGGTAAGCGTCCATATTCAAGGAGTGTAAACTGAGTTTAGCAACCTGATTTAAAAAAATCAACCGATTATTACGTTTTGTTTTCGTGTTGAATTTTTAAAATTGCTTCAGCAACCGTTCTGGGATTAGGAACATGTTTCATTCTGAATTCCGTCTGAGTGCCGGCAGTCTGTACCCTTATCTCTCCATAACCAATTATCGTTGCAATTATACCTTCCACGGAAAATGTCACATCTTGGATCTTATCCAGTTTTAAAGTCGCGACATCTCTACTAAACAATCCTTTCTGTTCTATATCGATCACCTTCTTATTAGTTATTATCCAAGAATCGAGATAGTAGTCGGTCCAGATTATGAAAAAGATAATCCAACCTATTAAAAGCGATCCTACTCCGACCGCAAGATTAAGATATATAACATTACCAGTAATAAACTCTGGATTAATACGTTCTGTAAAAACATAGAATAAAAATGGTACGAGAATAAAACCGATTAGTAAGAATGATTCTAAGATAACAACAAACCAGTGTTTTTTTACAACCAATAATATCTTTTCGTCTTTGCCTAATTGATTTATTTTAAAATCTTCCATATTTAATAAAGGATAACCGAGACCACCAACGTTGAAAGTAAAACTAAAGTTACTGATAGATATAACGTTATTACAAAATTACGAACCTTTGAATTAAAAACATATTTTTTCCAATGATATACAAGGTTAACACTGGATATGACTACAAATAACGAAAAAACTCCGAAGACTATCCAAATTGCTGAATTAGAAAAAGTTTCAATCATGAATTAATTATAACAGAAATGAAAAGACAGCACATAGTGCTGTCTAATATAAAGAACAAATTATTGCGGTTGGTAGCGGGTTAGCGCTTGATGAATAATCACCCCACTACACCGGGTAGCCACTATCGTCTCGAAGGTTTACCAGTTTCCTTCAGACTGCAACCTCCGGCCTAGAAGGGAGGTACTACCACCATATCAAGATTAACCAAAAAGTCAAATTTTTAGATTATAACTCCCCCACCCAAAACAATCTGTCCTTTATATATAACAGCTGATTGGCCGGAAGTTAATGCTTTAGCTGGTTTAAGAAATCTAATTCTAATTTTCATTTTTCCAGGAACTATTCTCGCCTTAATGGTTTCTGTTCGATATCGTACTTTTATTTCGGCATTAAAAGGCCCTTTAGGTTTTCTATTTATCCAATTAACATCTTCTAATTCCGCCATATCACTCTTAAGTTCCTTACCCCCGGCATCTTTAGATACATAAATAATGTTTTTCTTCATATCTTTTTTAGTAACAAAATATGGGCCACCACTTAAATCGAGACCATGTCTTTGTCCAATTGTGTAATAAAATACTCCGTCATGTTCTCCGATAATTTCTTTCCCAAGTATAACCTTCCCTTTTTTAGGTTTAATATATTTTTTAAGAAAATCTTTCATATCGAATTCTCCGACAAAACAAACTCCCTGGCTGTCTTTTTTGTCAGCAACGGGTAAATTAAATTCTTTAGCTAATTCTCTAACTTCCGGTTTTGTATATTCACCAATTGGAAAAAGAATTTTTTCTAATTGTTTTTCATTTAATGTGTATAAAAAATATGTTTGATCTTTATTTTTATCTCTAGCTGTCATCAATTTTACGTTTTTAATTCGGGCGTAATGTCCCGTAGCGATTCTACCAGCTCCTTCTTTTAACGCTTTCTTCATAAATAAACCGAACTTAATATCCTTATTACACATAACGTCAGGATTAGGAGTTCTTCCGGCTTTATATTCTCTAATCATATAATCAGCAACTAATTTTTTATATTCCTTAGAAAAATCCCAAGTTAAAAAAGGAATATCCAAAGAGACAGCAACACGAAGCGCATCTTCACGATCTTCTTTCCATGGACATCGAAATCCATCAGGGCTCCACTGCTTCATATATACACCAACAACGTCAAAGCCGCTCTTTTTCAAAAGAGCTGCTGCTACAGAGGAATCTACCCCTCCCGACATTGCGACATATACCTTTTTCATAGGTATTTATTATAAAATAAAAACTGGACTATGTCCAGGTTAATATTTCTATTCTCCGATTTCTTTTTCAAAAAAAATTGTTTTTCCTTGCTCCCTCTACTGGACACATTTAGAACTCTTGATTGGGGAACGATAGGAATAGAATTTGGACAAATATCTAAACAGTTTATGAGTTTTGCAAGTTAACCTTCATTCTTGATGCAAAAATATCTTTAATGTCTTTTTCCAAATTTTGAGCTATTTTTTCAAATTTAACTTGCTCTAATCGAACCAAAGATTGTTCTTTTGCTTTTTTAGGCTTTAAGTCTTTCATTATATTTTTTAGACCCTTATGATGCTGTGCGTAGTTGCTTCCGAAATATTCTATGAACACTCCCTCAACTTTATTGCTTTTAGTAATATAAAACGCTATTTCGTCATCGAAATACTTTATCCCCACATCTTTGGATAACTTAGGAGCAGTAATAGATAGGGCATCAGTTTCTAAATCATATCGAGGAATCCATTTATTCTTTTTAACAAAATTACTAAAATCCCCTGCCAGCTCAAGAAGTTTTTTGTTGTAATCTATAGCTTGTGTCATATTTTATCTTAATCTTTTAAATCCTGGGTAAATAGATTCTTTAATTTTATTTGATGCGAATGCAGATATTATACAATACGGATTACGAACTGTCAAAACCACTGCCTTCACATATAAGTCTGTAGAATATTTTTTATAATAACATCTCTTGTCTTTTTTATTGCTTTTGTCTTCCCAAACTTGTTCTGGTGCTTCAATAGCTTGCTTTAAATTTCTCAGAAAAGTATTGTTAGTCAATATTGGATGAATTTTGCTCTTTTCTTTCCATTTTTTTCTGGTTAATATCACCCTTTTCCCCTCATCATCTATAGTATCGATTATATGTTTTTTTATACTCATAATTATACCAGGTTGTAATTTAAATTGCATTTTACAGAAATGCAATTAAAAGTAAAGGATGATGGACAAACTGATCCATCATCCAAACTGGCTCGCATGGCAGGACAGATTACGAACCATGGAGTGGGATAGAATATTTCCATATCCAAGTGTTTCTCTGGAACATATAAGGCAATTATTGATTGTAAGGTAAAATAGTATCTACCCCACCCCTCTCCACACTATTGTTTTTGGTAAATATACGGAAAGAATCAGTTGGGTTTGGGTATTTGTGAAAAAGAAAGAGCCCATGATGAGCAGTGCTGCAAAACACAGACTCAATCATGGGCACACTTAACTAGTCATGTTGGATCGAATCATCTCCAGATTAGTCTGGAGCAGCTTCTCCTTATCCTTGGACTGGGTACTATCCCAAACATTAACGTAGCCACTCCGCCCAAGGATATTATCCATCAGACTAAAGAGGATACGCTTTGCAACGTCTGGAGACGGGTTGCTATACCTCTCTTCATACTCATCGAGTAATACCGTCTTGTCCTTCTGATCAGAGAAACATAGACCCTCCCCGATGCTTTTTAGATTGCCGAGAGTTTCTACCTTGAGACACTCCTCGAAATCTGCATTGCAGAAGGGGCAACAGATCTCATCTTCACCGATTGACTCATTGCATTCAGAACATCTCGTTGTTTCCACTATAACCTCCTTTTCAATATTAACTAAATTATACCACATTTCTGTGACTTATGTCAAATATGCTCGCTTGGCAGGACAGTCTACGAACTTTTGAGTGGGATAGAATATTTCCATACCCTAGCGTTTCGTTGCAGAATATAAGGCAGTTACTAACCATAAGGTAAAATAGTGGGTTACCCCACACCTCTCTACACTATTGTTTTAGGTGTTTATGAAAAAGAAAGTCGCCCTATTTGGGCGACTTCGTGAGCTCCTCTGTCTACCACACAGAAGGGTGTGATTTGCACCATCTCCTATACCTCCCGCACTCCGGACATTTCAATTGGCGCGGTGGAAAGAAGTAGAGAAGAAAAGATTGAAAGATTGGATATATTACCGCGACGGTAACCAATACAACAAGAAAATCTAACATACTGCCTCCTTTCCGTACTAATAACTATTATACCACATTTCTGTGGCTTGTGTCAATGTTGGCGTAATATCCCAATACCAAGATATTATTATATCCCAGATCTCTCACATATAGCGGCAAATTCGGTTTACTTTCGGGTTCTAACCCGATGTCCCCGTTCGATATAAGGAAAAAGTATTAAACCTAAGAAGGAGCCATGCGCAAATTATAAAATAGGCTTAATTAGGGAGAGGGGTTATTACTATACTTGTCGTTTTAACCCCTCCTCAATATTAAATTAATATATGTTTTAATTAGAGTTGCTAATACTTAATTTGGAATAAATTCCGTATATTTCAGTATTATTACATAGTTTAAGGACATAAGAAGTATATAAAAAGATACTTAGTTGGATACGGCAAGTAAGTTTGGATCTTTTCTTCTTAGTTAATAAAAGGTGTCAATATATGCTCCGGGGCTTGGACGACGTTAGAACCTGTTTTGGATATTTGTGAAAAATAAAAAGCAGGGTTTATTTAATCCCCCGCTTATCTTTTACTCATTTTGTGCTAGAGTTGCGTAATAAACTGTAAATATGCCTGACCGTGCTTTATCGTAACTCTCTCGTGTCCTATCTAATTCCATGATTTTGCTGTTAGGATAACGTTCGGCAATGACCTCCTGCAAAGTTTTGCCTTTTCTGCTAATTGACGGTCTATTCGCTGCCCACCCTCTCCGACACGATTCTCCATCGAAAACAAAAACACCATTACACATAATTAGCTTAATCTGATTATATGTTGGATTAACTTGTATTCTTTCTCCGCTAACTTCAATAGATTCTCCATCAACAACCACTTGAGTATCCTTGGCCACAGCTATAGATGTAGATTTACTATCACTTGAACAACCACTAACTACAATCATGAAAAAAGCCAAAAATACAAAGAATGGTCTTCTTATATTTGTAGGCATATTACTCCTCCTTGTTAAGTTGCCACGCAACAAAAGATACCACATCTTTGTGGCTTGGTCAATATTGGCTCCCCCAAAGAGACGACGTTAGAACCAGGATTGAGAAAGTAGCAATGGAGGTATTTGGATGGTGGAGGCAGCAGAACGACCCGATTGTGTTGTTTTTGAAATAAAAAAGGAGCGATTTCTATTATAGAAACGCTCCAAAACCCAAATTACCTAGTTTAGATACTTTTGAGCGTGCAAAACTCCAAGGATAAAATAATATCTATCGATATCTTTCTTATAAGTCATTGCTTTCTCATACGACTCAGAAGAAATTATTTTTCTTACTTCTTCTTGAATTTCTTTGGGAACATCACTCCACCTTTCACGATTATTAAAACCTTGGTTCATTATTCTTTGAATCTCTACAGCCTTCATTTTAACCCCCTTTGTACTAACTAAATAATACCACATCTTTGTGGCTTGGTCAATATATGCTCGCATGGCAGGACAGCTTACGAACTATTAACTTGGAGAGAATGTTTCCATATCCAAGTACTTCGTTGCAGGAAATGAAGCAATTATTGATTGTAAGGTAAAATAGTAGTTTACCCCACACCTCTCTACACTATTGTTTTGGAATAAAAAAAGGCCCTATGGCCTCCTTAAACATTGGATATCTTCCTTAAAGAATCGGGAATATTTTGTGGGGTAGCACACTCGATAACAATCCATTAAACCCTGCCAATCTTTAGTCCTATATTTCTTCCATAAGATACAGGCTCTTTTTATAATTTCTCTGCCATCATAGGTCTCCCCTATAACAACTTCAAACATATCTGCGATGACTTGGTCTTCAGTAGCTTTAGTATTTTTACACAAGACTGAGACAGTGTTACTTGCCCTGTCTCTTACTACTCTCGACACACACTCATTGATTGTAACTTCCCTATCTTGGATACAACCAGCGATGCAAATCCAATCAAGACTAGGTATAATTTTTATAGAACTTTCTGTGTAAAAAATCTCGATGAGTAATTGATGTGTTTTTTCAACAACGGATACTTTATACCCTTCTTTATAGGTTTGGTTAGAGAACTCAGTAATAGCCTCCCTAACGAGGCTTTTTGACCTCACGTCCCCGCCAGCTAAAGCAACTATATTGTAAACCACTCCTAAATGATGCGCCCTTAATTCTATTGTTTCCATATAACCTCCAACGTTTTCAAGAACTGGAGTAACTAAAACATGATATCACTATCGTGTCAATATATACTCCCCAAAGGGACGACGTTAGAACCTGTTTAGCTTTAAATTGTATTGGGGTTTGATGGTTTATAGAGTTTTTTATATAAAACAACAAACAAAATTCCTCCCAATAGAGTTATCCCTGAAATTAAATAAAATAACGGGTCTTTTGTAGAAATTCCACTACCAACATATGCCAAACCAAGACTACCTCCAATGTGTCCTATAATCATAATTGGTATAAATGCTTTTGCTTTTATTGATGAAAATCCTGCTAAATATGATATTTCGTCATCAGGAAAAACTGGTAGGAAGTAAATTAAGAACAATATAATCTTTCCTTTTTCAAATACCTTATCGTATTTTTCTAATGTTTTTTGTTTTACAAGTTTTTGAATAATCTTTCTGCCTAATTTTCTACCAAGATAAAAAGCAATTAGAGTTCCTATGGTTCTGCCTATTAAATTAAGAATAAAACCATACCAGGTTCCAAACAAGAAACCACCTACAATCCCTACTACATAATGACTTATGGGGGTCAATATAACTTGCAGTATTTGAATTAAAACAAGAACAACGGGAGCCCAAATTCCAAACGGCTCAATAAAATCTCTTAATTTTTCTTGGCTTAAAAAGAATGAACCTGGAAATATATAACCTAAAATAAGCAAAATTATTGGAATTGCTATTATTAAATACCAGATTATTTTTCCTTTCTTCATACCTCAATTATACTAAAAAATCGTCTGAATGACAACTCTTTGAAGCTAAATATGGTCTCCGGAGCTTGGACGACATTAGAACATGTTTTGGATGTTTATGAAAAAGAAAAGCCCCACACAGATGAAGCAAGTGTGTTGCTTTTCCATGGGGACTACTTGACCGTAAGAGCTTTGTGGGCTCCGAAGTCTGTTCCTTCATGATTCCCGAAGTAAAGACAGGCTGAATCCACGCCTTGGTTCCATACTTCACGAAGAAGCGGAACTCTGTCATCAGTCGGTGAAATACCTTTTTTTTCGAGGAACTGTTCGAAAGTTAGTGCTCTCACTGCTTCCAGGTATTCCATATTAAGCTTTTTTGTATTGGAACTCATATCAGCCACCATAAACCTCCTTATCTAATGTTAACCACATTATACCACATCTTTGTGGCTTGGTTAATACTAGCTCCCCCTACTGGACACGTTTAGAACTCTAGATTGGGTGAATATACGGAAAGATTTACTACAATTTGGGTATGTATAGAGAGACAGTTCCGTG
>SDBT01003064.1_pt1 | contig 29043 bp, 20 predicted proteins | sample 2277101 | NCBI WGS metagenome assembly SDBT01 (sample SAMN10404973, study PRJNA504765) | marine sediment metagenome | isolation source: marine sediment core GS10_PC15, 103 cmbsf | place: Arctic Ocean: Southern Knipovich Ridge | collected 2010
TGCCTTTTCATAGCGACTTGCGAGCTGGCTGTATAAATCTCCCGGATAACCTCTGTTCGACGGGATCTGTTCCATGGTTATGGAAATTTCCTTCAGCGCATCGCAGAAATTTGTCATGTCACTGAGGAGCACTAAGACACGTTTTCCTTTAAGCGCGAATTCCTCTGCAACAGCCAGGCTTATGTCAGGAACTAAAAGGCATTCGACTGTCGGATCAGATGCAGTGTGCACAAAAAATATTGACCTCGAGAGTGAGCCGTGCTTGTCCAATGTATCGCGGAAGAAAAGATAATCGTCGTATTTAAGACCCATGCCGCCGAGGATTATTAAATCCACCTCTGCTTGCATTGCAATCCTTGCAAGCACCTCATTATACGGCTCGCCAGGGACTGAAAAGATAGGAAGTTTTTGAGATTCTACAAGAGAGTTAAAGACATCTATCATCGGGATACCTGTTCGCACCATTTTATTAGGTATGATTCTTTTAGCAGGATTTACTGGCGGTCCACCAATCTCTATCATATTTTCTTCAAGCCTCGGCCCATTGTCTCTGGGAAGACCTGCGCCGTTAAATATACGGCCTAAAAGATTCTCACTAAAAGACACCCTCATGGCATGACCCAAGAATCTCACCTTGTCTCCTGTTGAAACACCCTGGCTTCCTGCAAACACCTGTAAAAATATATTTTCACCGTTTATCCTGATAACCTGGGCCAAAGACTTACCTCTCTTTGATGAAATCTCTGCAAGGTCTTTGTAACCAATATCCTTTGCCTCAACTGTTACAACATTTCCTGCTATTTGAATTATGCGGTTATATATTCTTTGCATGGTAAACCTCTTGGCGCGTTAACGCGCGTGCTGCTTTGCCTTTTTAATAACCTCGTTTCTTATCTCTTTCTCTTTTTGTTTAAAATCTTCCGTATTCCATTCAATAGAATTCCATTCAATAAATTTCTGCCGCAAACTTTGGAAAAATTTCCTGGCTGTATCCTTAGAATCAAAACTAAACTCTGTCTCCAGGATTTCATAGATTAGGTGAAATACATATTTCTGTCTCTCTTCTGTTGTAGCAGCATCCACTTTATCAAAAGCATTCTGCTGCAGGTAAACAGCATCCACGAATTCGCCTTTTAAATATATGACAAAATCATTCAGCGAAGTGCCTTCTTCGCCCACAACCTTCATCATCTGCTCAACCTTATGTCCTTTTTTCAAGATCTCATGCGTCTTTTGTATCTCTTTTTCGTCAACAAAGCTCTTATATTTACTCCAGCTGTCCAGCGGGTCTATGGCCGGATATTTCCTCGCGTTTGAGCGGTCTCGTGAAAGCCCGTGGAACGCTCCTACGACCTTAAGCGTGGCCTGCGTAACCGGCTCCTCAAAGTTTCCGCCTGCAGGACTAACTGTGCCGCCAATTGTCACTGAGCCAGTATTTCCGTCATAGAGCTTCACAAGACCTGCGCGTTCATAAAAAGAAGCTATCCTTGTTTCAAGATATGCAGGAAATGCTTCTTCACCAGGGATCTCTTCTAAACGGCCTGACATCTCGCGCATTGCCTGTGCCCAACGCGAAGTAGAATCAGCCAAAAGCAGGACATTGAGCCCCATCTGGCGATAGTATTCTGCAATAGTAACAGCTGTGTAGACGCTGGATTCCCTTGCAGCAACAGGCATTGAACTCGTGTTACAGATAATCACTGTACGCTCCATTAAAGGCCTATTTGTTTTCGGATCTATTAATTCTGGAAATGTCCTCAGGGTCTCAACAACCTCTCCTGCTCTTTCACCGCAGGCAGCTATAATAACAATATCTATTTTGGCATGTTTGCTAATTAACTGCTGCAACACTGTTTTCCCTGAGCCAAAAGGACCTGGCACGCAATAGGTACCGCCTAAGGCAACCGGCATCAGGGTATCAATTATTCTAATTTCTGTAACAATGCTCTTTTCGGGTTTTAATTTCTCGCTATAAGCAGTTATTGGAACCTTTACAGGCCACGTCTGCCGCATTTTGGCGATGTGAATGCGACCTTGCTCATCTCTGAGTTTACTGATTACATATTTTAAATTATATTCTCCCTTGGCGGCTATGCTTTCTACCTCTAAATCACCGATCAGACCAAAAGGCACCATAATCCAGTGTTCGAAAGTTCCTTCTTTTACAAAGCCAAGCTTACTGCCTGATTTTAACTTATCGCCTTTTTTGACAGAGGGGGTAAACTCCCACCTTGCCTCATCTGACAATGCCTCCAGATACACCCCTCGCTTTAAGAAAAACCCGCATTTTTCAGCAAGTTGCGGTAATGGATTCTGAAGCCCGTCAAATATCTGGCCTAAAAGTCCCGGCCCTAATTCAACTGAGAGAAGCTCGCCTGTAAATTCTACATTTTCTCCGACCTTCAGGCTCTTTGTATCTTCATAGACCTGCAACTCTGCCTTGTTGCCACGCACGCGTATCACCTCAGACTTCAGGCGCTCGCGCCCATGTACAACATACGCCACCTCACCCTGCACAACATAGTCATCAAATTCAACCACGACCATGCTGCCACTTACCCCTGCAATCTTCCCTTTTCTCTTACCATTCATACATATCTCCCGCTCCTTAAGCGCTGACCAAGTCTTGCAAGAGACGCATACCGCCTTCTGAATCTATGCGCTGCCAGCGTTCTAATATCTGTAATTTTAATGCATATGCAATGAGATAATCTATGTCAAAATAATGTTCCTTTTCAAGCTCTTCTATCCTCTCCCACCTGAACCTATCCAAGAAACGTTCTGCTTCTAATGGCGATTTTTCGTTTATGGCCCAGTGAGCCTCTGTTGCTAAAAATGGATCGAGATAGCCCTCGCCGCGAATATATACGGCAGCGTCTTTTGATTTTTTAGACGCCCTGTATCTCGAAAGCTCATTTCTGAGCGTTGTGTCAAATTTCTTCCATTCTCTTAATGTGGGACAAGGATCTTCCGGATCTTCGGTAGGTGTTAAGTTTGTTCTTTTAATAGTCTCTAAATCCTTGATGCTAAGCTGCTCCTGGCAAGAAGAGAGAAAATCTTCATACAAAACAGGCATCTTCATGCCAAATTCAAGCAAAGGCAGGCTTGCTGCTAAATAGTAATATTCTCTCATTTCAATAGTCTTGCGAGTTCAGGATTGAGATAGACGCAAAGCACCTCTGTTAAACCTTCGTCTGTAAAATCAAAAAATGACTTTCCTTTGTCAAAGCTTATGGAGAAACCAGCATCGATAGTAGGCGATGGCTTAAATTCTATGCCTTTTTTGAGCCTATCCTTTAATTTTGAAATAAATGTTTTCCTGAGATTGTCGAGATCCTCTTTTTTCAAAAGCACCTTTACATCAGAAGTCTTGCCGTCTTTCTCAACATAGTTTTCTATTAAAGCCGTTAGGATATCTGCCATATTTTTCTGCGACATCACCTTCACAGTCTCGTCAGTAACGATCTTGTTAAAAATCTTTTTAGTCTCATCCTTAAGCGCAAGTATTAAATCCCGGGATGCCTGCTTAAGGGCTATCTCGCCCGAGCTCTTTGTCTTTCTAGCGCTATCCTTGGCATCATCTATTATCTTCTGTGCCTGGCTCCTTGCGTCCTGAACAATCTTTTCTGCATCAGTCTTTGCCTTTGACTCTATAACCCTGGCATTTTCTTCAGCTTGCCTCACGCCTTCCTGATTAATCTTCTCAAGAAGAGCTTTTAATTTTTCTGACATAAGATCATCTCCCTTTGTACAAGGCGAAACCTATTTGCTTCCTGGTTTTGTTAGCTCAATCCCTTTTTTACACAAAGGACATCGTTCTGGGGGAAAGACTGGAAAATCTAATTTTATCAAACTAACTGATTTTACACCAAAATCAGTATTTTTTCCACTTCTATCTACATATTTCTGTTCAGCTCAGGCCTCCGGCGGCAACTTTTTTCTCGGCAGCCCTTACCAGTAACTTCAAATTTATGATACTGGCCAAAGTGCCGATGATAATACCTAAAGAAATCTTATGTCCTCCTAACAAAAAAATAAGCCACCGGTTAAAGTGGCTATAGTTATTATTTCCAACGTCAGTCTATTCTCAAAGATCTTTGCAGAACGCATTACCTCTTCTCCCCAATCAGCTGACACCGCAGCCGTAAGCCCCCCGATAATGCCAAAGACCGAAAAAATAAATGACTACACAGATTGATTGGTTAGCGGGTTGCGAAAACCGATAACCGCAATTAGCTAACCGGCAGACAGATCATATTTGTGTAATCATTCTTAATTTATGCTCCGACGAAGGCTGCTCTGATCACAAATCCGGCCGCACCCATCGAAACCGCATCCTCGCCTAAACAACTGGGAATAATCCTGACTGCGCTGGCGGCTTCTTCAAAGGCATATTTTCTGACCATCTTCCTTATCGGGTTTAAAAGCAAACTTTCGGCCCGCTCTACCCCTCCTCCGATTATAACAATCTCGGGATTAATGACATTGACGAGGTAGGCAATCCTCATCCCTAAGGCTACCCCTGCATCTTCTATCAATTCCATAGCCAGCTTATCGCCCTCTCGCGCTGCTTCTACAATAGTTTCGGTAGTCATCTGGGCATCCGGGTTCTCGCTGATCTTGGATTCTGCGCCATCCTCAAGAATGCGCTGGGCCTGGGATAATATCCCCAGATCCAACCCTCTAGGCCGCAGCAGAGGATGCTTCTGGGCCCAGATAAAGTCATCTCCATTAAACTCATTAAATCCTAATTCCCCCGCGCTCCCGCTTATTCCTTTATATATCTCTCCATTAATCATAATCCCGCAGTCAACATCAGAATGCATATATATTATATTTTGTGCCTCCCGGTTCAGACAGATTGTTTTTTCGCCAAAGACGGCCATCGTCGCTGCGTTGCTGACAGAGGCGGAAATTCCAACTTCGCGCTCAATCCTGTTTATCAACGAAAAATAATCGGCCGTTGATGCATTCTTCGAAAACTCCCTGACAGTCCCTGCCCTTTCATCCAGAATCCCATTAACACCAATAACCACGCCCTTTATCTTTTCAACTTCTACTGAGCAGCTTTCCATTAATTCGCTGATAAGGCCGATGGTCCTGGCCAGCAATCTACCCATATCTCCTTCGGGCCGGGGTCTCTTTATTCTGGCAACTACCCTTCCGCTCAAGTCAGTCAATACAGCAATCATCTCTGCCTGAGCTAATCCTGAAACCCCCAGATCAATGCCCATCGCAAATCCGAAATGAGAGTTCAATTCTATCACTTCAGGTTTCCGGCCGCCAGTTGAAGAATTAAACCCCTTGGCTAAAACCAAACCACAGGAAATATAATTGTTAACGTAGTTTGATACGGTAACAATGTTTAAACCCGTAATCCTTGATATATCGGTCTTAGTCAAAGGACCGCTCTTCCTTATGGCCTCCAGCACCAACCAACTTTTTCTTTCCTGTTCTGTTAGGGGCCCGTTTCTAGATAATATGTGTTTGTTTTCCATAAATTTACCCCCTCCATTGTCTGCAAAAAGATTCAATTGCCAGTATCATTTTTCACTTTCCCATTATTACTTTGACGTTATATCTTTTGCCTTTTTCACCAACCGGAATTAGGTTGCTTGCCAGCTTTTTGCCGTCAACAAATATCTGCTTAACGCCGGATTTAACGCCTTTTGGATTTTCAATGACAATCTTATAGACAGCACCCCGGAAATGCCTGATAACTTCGCACCTCTTCCAGAAAGAAGGAATGCAGGGAGAAACCAACAGTCCCTCATATTCCGGACGAACACCCAGGATATACTGGGTAGCCGCTAAAAACGACCAACCGGCTGTCCCGGTAATCCAGGTAAAAGAACCCTCGCCGTACAAATAGGGATGCCCCGGTCCGATTAAATATTCAGCAAAGACATAAGGTTCAGTCTTGTAAAGCTCATAATCCCGCTGAGAGTTGGGCATAATCTTTTTTAGTCCTTCGTAGGCCTTATTTCCTCTGCCGGCCATACAATCCGCTACCACTTTCCATGTAACGGCATGACAGAATACTGCCGCATTTTCTTTTGTCCCTTCAGAAAACATAGTAATCCTGCCTAAACGATGGTCAAACTCTGAATAGGCTGGATAGAACAACGCTGCTCCATGCTCTCCGTCCAGATACTTGTCTATAGAGGCCAGGACTTTTTTCGTCTGGTCCTGGTTCGCTATTTCGCTCAACAGCGCCCAGCTCTGGGAATTCATAAAAATCTTCCCTTGTTTATTCCGGGAAGAACCGTAAACAGTCCCATCGTCGGTAAATCCCCGCGTATACCAGGCACCATCCCAGGCGAACTTGTTAATCCGTCTGGCCATTTCTTTTATCTTCAAATTCAACTCATTTGCTATCTGCTTTTTTTTCATCAATACGGCTATCTCTGCCAACAACTTCAAGGACCTCACCAGGGCCATTGCCAGCCATACACTTTCCCCCTTACCCTTGATTCCAGCTGAATCTATGCCATCATTCCAGTCAGCATGTCCTATCAATGGCAGGCCCTGCGGCCCGGTGTCCCTGAAACCAAAATCTAAATTTTTCTTGAGGTGTTCAAAAATAGTACCTTCACCGCTTTTGACAGAGCCTTTCTTCCAATTGGGATCCTCTTTGGTTGCTCCATTAATCCAGCTATCCTTAAGATAAGGCACCTTTTCTAACAGAATCTTCTTATCTCCTGTTTCTTTAATATAAGCGGAAACAGTGGAAGTCAGCCAGACCGGATGGTCCTTATTGGGAAGAAAACGGTGGGGACCGTCGGTATCTGACCAACCCGGGGCAGTAGTCCCATCTTGACGGATAAGAGAAGCCACGGTAATAATCTTCCTGCGGCTAAGTTCAGCATTAATGGAAACAGCTGCCTCAGCATCCTGACAGGAATCGCGGTAGCCCCGTCCGCCCGAACCTTCGTGATAATACGAAGGAGAGCGCGACCAGAAATTACAGATATATAGTTGATATTTCACCCAGACATTTATCATGGTATCGAAGTCTTTATCCGGCGTTTTAACTTCAACGTTGCCATAGATCCTTTTTTTCCATAGCTGCTTTACCCTGTCCAGCTCCTCCTCGGCCAATTTAATATTTCTGTATTTGGCCAACATCTTCTTTATTTTCTGCTTTGAGTCGGTCTGGCCAAGGATAATTGTAAATTCCTTTGTCTGATCAGGGGCCAGCTTCAGCTGGTGTGAAAATAATCCAATTCCATCTTCTCCGGAACACAAAGGAACGCTCTTAACTGTTTCCTCTGTCAAACCAGACGGTCTTTCTTCAGTATTATTCCTGCCGAGAAAAGATTCCTTTCTGGTAATAGCCGCCTTTACGGGCAAACTGCTGGCAAAAAATGCCGTATAGCGAAATGGTTGAATATTCAACATTCCCCAGGACGCTGTTTTTTTGGCTAAAATAGCAGAATTCTCTTTATCATACCAGATCAGGTTGTAAAGATTCATAATGTTACGATACCTCAATTCTAAATGATAATCGCCGAGCAGCCATTCTATATACGGGAAAAGCTCTATTACTCTATCTTTGCCTGAACGGTTTGAAATCTTAACCTTCCAGACTTCACAGGTGTCTTTTTCGGGAACAAAAAATGTGGTTTCAGTGTGGATCTCATCATAAGTGGTTTCGATTGTAGTATAACCCAGGCCATGACGACATTGGTAAAACTCAGGCCGTCTTCTGAGGGGTTGATAGGTAGTTGACCATGCCTCATCTATCTGAAATCCATTTTTGCCTTTTTCTCGAACATAGATATAACGACCGGGCCTGTCAAAATGCCAGTTTTCAGGCAGCCAGCGCAAAATTCTGTCTGACCGGCAGTCTTTATAGAAACTATATCCCCCTCCGGCCTGAGAAATAATTGCGCAATATTCCTCATTAGTCAGATAGTTAATCCATGGATGCGGTGGCGTCGGATTAGTAATTATGAATTCAGAACCATCTTTGCTAAAATGCCCGTACTTCTTCATTCGTTGCTTCGCTCCTCTTTTATACAGATAATTGCAAATTTATTTTAATTTCGAAATCATAAATCCGAAATCCGAAACAAATTCGAAATTCTAATTTTCAAAATTCAAAACTTTCCGTTTTTTCTTCTAAATCGTATTGTTTAGGATTTAGATTTACAGTCATTAGGATTTGTTTCGAATTTCGATATTCGAATTTCGTGCTTTTTCTTATCTGTGATCATCTGTGTTGTTTTATTTAGTCCACAATTCCTTGAGCACGTAATATGCCTTCCGTGGCATTCTTTTGTTTACCCCATTCTCCTTCTCAGGACTGACAGCCACCAGGCCAAACCATTCCTCATTCATATTGTTTTTGGCGGTCCCGTCATAATAGGATTTATTTGACCAACTCCCGGAGGTATCATGCTTGGACCAACCCTGGGGGCCGGCCTCGCTATGCTTCCACCATTCGTCACTCCATTCAAATACAAAACCGCCCAGTGAATTCCCTATCCCCCCGCCTCCGGCACTATTTTTAACAATCTCTTTCCATTGATAAAGGAGATAAAGTGCCTGCTGGTCTTCGGCTTTCTCATTGCTTACTGCGTTAAAGCTGTCAGAGCCAAATTCAATCATTACACAGGGCTTACCGAAATTTCTCTTGAGCTTCCTGAAAAATCCGCCGAAGCTCTTTCCCTGATATAGTATTTCTCCTAATATATCTATATTCGGTGCCACCTCTCTGGCCACCTCTATTGAAGCAATTTCACCATTGCCCATAGCTACCGGACGAGAAGGGTCAATGGACTTAATAGTCCCGGCAAGCTCATTGACGAAGGTATAATAAATCCTGGCCTTGGCCAATCTTCTTTTATATGCATTTTCTATTTTTTCCAACTCCTCAGAAGTCCACGGATTCACATCCAGGTCAAAACTATAATTATTCTCATTCCCCAATATCCAGAATAAAATACCCGGTGTATCTTTGTAGGTACGCACCATATCCGCTATTTCCTTCTTAACCTTTTCCCTGAATTGAGGGTCGGTATAGTTAGCCGGCGGCCAATCCCAGTACCCCAGATAATGACCAACCGCGCTTCTGATACCGTAGGAATGATATAAGCCGCTTATTACCGCTTTTACTTCTTCCGGATTTTTGCCGGGCTGAAAGAAGCGCACTGTATTCACTCCCATTTCTTTCATCAACTTACCATCAACCCTCCAGGCCTCGTTCTTATCCCCCCAGAAATTAAAGTCATAACCCTTGCCGGGAGGAACAGGATTATAACAGACACCTTTGACAAAATAGGGTTTTCCGGCAACCAACAACCGATAATCTCCGCTTCTCAATTTAATTACTTCTGTCTTTGCTGATTTTCTTGTTACTTTAATAATAACAAATATTCCGCAGATTAGTATAAATGCGGCCAATACTAAGGCGGTAACCTTTTTGGACATATCATTCACCTCTCGTTTAATCTTCTGCGTATCAATGTTTATGGCCTTCTTTTATTCGTACCTGATTTCATCCAGATAAAATGTGCAACCCTCGTCATTATATATCTTACTGATTACCCAGCAAAAACCGCCGCTGATATAAGAAAGGTCCATTCCTTCCAGGTCAATCGTATATTGTTTCCAGGAATCAGTAAGTTCGATCGGGCCGATTGAGGCCGAATCCGAATCAGAATATTCGCCAGTTATACCGCCCATCTTGAATTCGCTGATTACTTCCCCGCCTTCCTTTCCTCTGGCCCAAAATGTAAGTTTTTTTGCGCCGGTAAGGTCGTATCCGCCTTTAATCATACCCCAATTATTTGCCGGATTTTGCCAGTATACCCCCGCCCAACCAGCATTCTGTGAGAACTTGGCAGTATATCCAATTTCTATGCAGGTATATCCGCTTTGGGGATTATCTTTACTGTTATCATTAAATTTTATATCACCCGCATCTCCCATCCAACCAGAAGGAATGTAGTGGTTCTTCACATATCTTTTGTCGCGATAGACGACAAATTCTTCAAACTCTTTTGCCTCTACGGACTCATCAGGCTTGGGAGTGCCTATCTGCTTTGAGGTAATATCGCTAATTGTCAGCTCCCTACCTTCCACATTCAAGGTAATCACTTCCTCTTTTATTACTTCTTTTTTTGCTTCCTCGCCTGCTTCTCTTCTCGCGCAACCAAATGCAGTTGCGGCAAAGAAAAATAACATTAGATACGCTAAGAGCCTATTTTTCATATAAAAGTCTCCTATTTGGTCAATTGGTTAGCCGGTTACCGATTGTCGGTTGTTGCTAATTGAACACCGCTAATCGCTCCTGCCGGTTTACTCGTAGCTTATGTCATCCAGGTAAAAAGTAATACTGCCCGGATTATCCATTCTGCTGCATACCCAGCAAAAACCGCCGCTGATATAAGAAAGGTCCAAACCGGTCAAGTCAATGGTATATTTCTTCCATTCCTTATCCAGGACAACCGGTCCAATACCTGCTGAATCGGAATCAGGATATTCACCGGAAATCCCGCCCATCTTAAACTCACCGATTATTTCTCCCCCATTTTCTCCTCTGGCCCAGAATGTAAGTTTTTTGGCGCCGGTAAGGTCGTATCCGCCCTTTCGGTAACCCCAGTTGTTCGGCGGATTCTGCCAGTACACTCCTACCCAGCCAGCTCCCTGAGGATGCTTACCAGTATAAGTAAGCTTTATACAGGTATTACCGCTGTGGGGATTTATTTTGTGGCCATCAACCAAAGTTATTGCACCATAATCACCCATCCAACCAGAAGGTATATAGTGGTTGCCGCGGTTCATCTTGTCGGTATAAACATTGAATGCCTTAAACCCTGTGGTCTCCTCCTGAGCACCTATCCCAATTATCCAGGGGCCAAGAAAAACGGCTGCTATTATCAAACATGTCAAAACCTTTCGCATCTCTCTCCTCCTTTTTATTTAACTATTTATCTGTAATTTTTATCTGCCTTGTTCATCTATCTGTCTCGACTCAATCTTCTTTCCTGTCTGCACGTCACCTCCTCTATTTTTTCCACAATTCCTGATAGGTATAATACGACTTGCGTAATTGTCGTAAATAAGGACTATCGCTTCCATCACCCTGGCTGCATACTCCCAGCCATTCCTCATGCATCCAACCATCAGGGAACGGACCGGCCCAGAGGGGCTTATCGTCATGCAAAGACGGCTCATAGGCCTTCCACCATTCATCCAACCATTCAAAAAGAACTCCGCCGATGGCATTCCCTGTTCCATAACCAGCTGTGTTAAACATAATTCCTTCCCAAGTTGCCTTAAGATAGGCGGCCTGTAACCGCTCTGCTTCCTGGCGAGATCTACCCTTGGCATATGCCGGACAGCCATACTCGGTAATTATTGCCGGCTTCCCGTATAACTCTTTTACATCTTCAAATAAGGTCCCTTCAAATCCAGCACTTCCCCGGTAAGAATTACAACCGAATATATCTATATCCGGACAATTTCTGGCTATTATGTCTAAAAATTGAGTCTCTCCGTTAGAGATAGCTACCGGATGGTCCGGATCGATTGATTTTATCATCAAGCTAACCTCATTTACAAATTTATAATAATCCTCGGGAAACTTGTTTGCGTTACAGGCAACACCGTAATTATTTTCATTTCCCAAAACCCACATCAAAATATATGGTTCATCCTTAAACTCCATTACCATATTTCTTACACTGTTCATCATATTTTCTTTCTGCTCAGCATCCCTGTAGTCTGTACCGGCATACCAGCTGGCACCACTGCCGGTCGCATACATCCCCAGAAAATCCCCCATCATAACCATTATCCCATAATTCCGGTATAAATCCATAAGTAAATCTTTATTGGAGGCGTGGTGATAAATCCGGATAGTATTTACCCCCATATCCTTCATTAACTGAAAATCTCCTGTTGCTGGTTCATCAGGGTCCTGGACATTATTAAAATTTTTATCCACCCAGGCATCATATGGACCATCTATCTTTCCATTATTGTTATAATCCGCCTGCATCCAGTCTTCCAGAGTGCCTTCATCAGGACTCTGACCAACTCTATTTGGAGTATAGGCAACCGCCTTCACAATATAGGGCCTGCCGTTTACGATCAGTTGCCAGTCGCCATTTTCAAACTCGGCTAACTGCACCCGGCCTTTTCCTATAATCCCTTTAACGGTAAGCTCGGCGGTATCTATCCTTTTTGGCTCGCACTCCTTGCCTTTGCAGGAAATAATTCTACCGGGATTAATAGCAAGGGCTTTATCATTTCTTATATCATTGTCAAAAGCGCCTTCAATAGTGATATTGGCATCTACCAGCTTCATTCCTAACTGCGGATGGGTGCGGCAGAAATATCTTATTGTATCAATAGCACTTTTACCTGGATACCACGGTGTATTCCAGAAGGTCCAGCCGACGCACTTGGGAAAGTTGACTACAACAGCATAATAGGCCTTAATCGCCTGCTCAATCAAACCTGCCTCTGCTAAAATAAAGGCAGTGTAATATTGTTTTACCCCGGGTTCCTCGCCGACAGTAGCCCATTTATAAAAACTTGCCTCTAAATCAGGGGTATGAAGAAAATCCCAGTGACTCCCTTTCAATTTGCCTTCGCTCTTGACCTCTTTATACCGGGGATCGCGCCATACGCTGTTATTGGGGTATATACCCTCACCCACGGCCCGGGCCAGACCTTTGCGGTTGGTTATTCTGTAGGAGTATTTGGGAGCTCCAACTTCCCTGAACTGACCATATTTTTCATAATTGACTATCTTCTCTTTTCCCACCTCGTAAAGATGAGGGATGCTTGCCGTCCTGACCAGATCTTCTTGTTCAACTACCTTCTTTCCCGTCTCTATCTTTTTTTCTGTCTCTAACTTTTCTATCTTTTTCAGATTTATCTTGCTGATTTCAGCCGGCTTCCAGTACCATCCCTTGGGGTCCCAGTATTGTGAAAACCGGTATTTGTTTATTATAGTATTAAAGGCCTCCCTTGCCTCGTCCCATTTTTCCTGGGCCATCAATGCCTCGCCTTTTATAAAATAGAAAATGCCTACGCTGTTCAGCACCTTGTAATTATCTTCGCTGCCGCTCGGCGCATAATCTTTTAAAGAGGCCTGCTCCTCAGCTGCCTTTTTGCCATAAAGAGCTATGCCCTTATCAACATAGGCAATAATGCCATCATAATCCTTTTTGGCCAGCATCTCCCATGCTTTAACTACCATTTCCTCTGAAGAAAGCTCATCTTGACAAACTCCAGGTTCCAGACAAAAAAGACTAACGACTAACAATACGAATAAAATCCTAAATTTTTTCTGCATTCTACTCATCCCCGTATTGCCCCAGCGGTAAGCCCGGAAATTATATGTCGCTGCATAAACAGGTATATCAAAATTATCGGAAGCACGGTAATGGTTATACCGGCCATCAACAGCGGATACTGCGTAATATGCGCTCCCTGAAAAACCATCAATCCTCTCTGCAGGGGCATTAAAGACTTACTGGAAAAGATTAACATTGCCAGGATATACTCATTCCAGACATTTAATGCATTAAAGATTATCACCACTGCCAGGGCTGGCCGGGCCATTGGCATGGCCACATGCCAATAGATGCCGAACTTACTGCACCCATCAATCCTGCCGGCCTCTTCCAGGTCCTTGGGCAGCTTATCAAAAAAGGTCTTTAACAGAAAAATGCTTAACGATAAACCTACATTAATCATCGCCAGGATATAGCCGATACGTGTATTGACCAGATGTAATTTAACCAGAAGAACATATAAAGGAACAAAACTACCCGGAAGAGGAATCATCATCGCTACTAAAAACATTAAAAAGAAAAAGTTTTTACCGGGAAATTCCAGCCGGGAAAAGGCATAAGCCGCCAGTGAAGAAATAAAGACAATCCCGGTTACTACTGTAACCGTATAAAATATGCTGTTGAAAAAATAGATCCCGAAACCACCCTCTGTCCAGGCAATATAGAAATTTTCCCAGTGCATCTGGACAGGAAAAAGCCGCATATCAGAAAAGACGGTCTGCTGTGTCTTGAGGGCTGAACCGATCATCCAGAGCAAAGGAAAAATGCAGGTGACCGAAACCAGAATTAAAAAAAGATGTATTCCGCTCTGTCCCAAAAAATTTTTGATTTTACGTTTTACTAACTCGCGCATTCTTAAACCTCACTTCGTCGTGCGCAATACACATCACGCAATACGTTCTCTAATCAGTTCTCGCGTATTTGCCTATTCTCATCTGAAGCATTGATACCACCAACAGGACTAAACCAAAAACTATACCCTGGGCGCAGGCATATCCAAATCGGGAAGAGGCAATCATCGAGGCCAAAATCCTGGTCACCGGAACTTCGGTATGATAACCTGGTCCGCCTCCGGTCATCGTAATAATCAACACAAATACCTGCATAGTACCCAGAACGGTCAGAATAGAAACAAGGGCAAACACCGGAACCATCAACGGAGCAGTAATCCGCTTGAATATCTCCCAGGCGTTGGCTCCGTCCACCCGCGCTGCCTCATACAACTGCCGGGGAATAGTCTGCAGTCCTGCCAAAAGTATTATAAATCCCCATCCAAAGCCCTTCCAGGAATGGGTAATCGCTACTGCTGTCAAGGCAATCTTGGGGTCGGCCAGCCAGGTCCGGGTCAAACCGGAAAGACCTATCTGGCTAAGCCAGTAATTCAAAAGTCCGTAATCTCCATTATAAATCCACTTCCATACAAGCCCGACCACCACTTCAGACAAAACCGGTGGAATAAAGAATATTACCCGGTAAAGATTGCCTGACTTGATTGCCCGGTCACAGGCCATGGCCAGAGCAAGAGCAAGGAGGTTTTGCAGGATAAGGGCTATCAGGGTAATGTAGCCGGCATTCCCCATCGACTGCCACCAATAAGCCGTATTCCGGAAGATGACATTTTTGAAATTGGCAAATCCGACAAAAACTGTCGTGGGCATAATTCCATCCCACTCGCAAAGACTCAGCTGAAATGTCTTAAGAAACGGGTAAATATAAAATACAGCGAATATAGCTACTGCCGGCAGAATGAATAAATAATTCTGCCATATACCCCGCTTAAATTTCACCTGACTTCGATCTGTCGGCTTCATTTATTTTCTCTGTCCTTAACCCTCTGCACCCGTTCAGCAATTTCCTCTGGCGAATTTTCGCCGATAATAATAGACTGAATCCCCTTGTCAAAGGCCTCTATAACTAAAGGATGCTCGGCCGCCGGGAGCAAGCTGGGATGGACTGTTTTATCCATATCATCAGCAAATTGCCGAAGAGACGGAGCAATAGCGCTTAAACTATCCTTATTAGAGGGCAAATTATTAGTAGTTTGCGCTAAATACACCTGCTGTTGCTTTTCGGTTATCCACTTTAAGAATTCAATTGCCTTTTCCTTATTATTACTCCGCTGATTGACCATAAAGGACGCGCCTGCCCCGCCCCAGATTACCACCGGGCGCTTATCCGACAGGCGGGGAACCATCATAGCCGCATAATTGAGATTGGGATTCATCCCCCTATAGACATTGACGCACCAGGAACCGTTAAAGGCAAAGGCCGCCCGGCTATTGGCAAAGGCCTGCTCGGCGTCCTTATTAACCATGGTTATCATTCCCTTAGCCAGCATTCCAGTATCAGCCATTTCCTTAAATAGACTAAATACGGTTATCCAGTCAGGATCGGTGTAAGGCACTTCTCCTTTTATGGTGGCGATTATCTTATCTTTTCCCATCAGGTTCCAGGCCAGATTGGAAGCAAAGCAATCAATCATCCAGATTTCTCCCCAACCACTCACTAGCCCCGGGATACCGGCTGCGGTTAAGACCCTGCCGGCCTCAATGAATTCCTGCCAGCTAACCGGAGGCAAATCCGGATCAAGCCCGGCCTTTTTAAATAAATCCTTATTGTATAATAACTGAATATTCATCGTATCCAGCGGAACACCATAAATACCCGGCTTTATCCCATATTGGTTAGCTGCTGAAAACTCATTCACTGCCAGGGCATTGCTAAATAATTCGTTGCGCCAGGCATTATTATCAGCATTCATCTGGCTGGTCAAAGATGCTATATGACCGGCAATTATGAATGAGGCAAAAATTCTTCTCTCGCCCAAAATGCTAAAAATATCCGGTAAAGTCCCTGCCTGGGCAGCTGCGATTACCTTTTGAGAATAGGCATCCGAAGGCGCGTATAACTCAAACCTTATCTTTACCCCGGTCTGGTTTTTATATCTTTCAGCCAGCTCTTCGAATGCAGCCTCCCGGTCAGTCATCCAATGCCATACAACTATTTCATCCTTTTCTTTATTTCGCTCAGCGCAGCCGGACAGACAGGCAGCAATCAACAAAAAGCTTACCAGAACCAACAACCTCTTATTTAACAAGTGCTTAAATATTCCCATTGCCTCTCCTTAGCTTAATACCACGCCTTATGTTACAAAAACCCGAATTTGAATCCTTCATTTCACCAAGTAAGCCATTCTGGAAATAAAGGCTGAGATTCGGCTGCACCCACCCACACATCTCTTTGCACTCCATAACCCCAGCGTTGGTCTACTTTTTAAAACTGCATCATAAGATAGCATAAAACCGGCTTCATTGTCAAGGTCACCTTGAGAGTCTTTAAAAATTTCCAAAATTTCATCAGAGACCCCTGATGACGTTTCTGCAACCTTGCCTTTTTAGCCTCCTTGTGGTATACTTTAATTGAAAAAATAAATATAAAGGCTAACTGCTTCGAAAGAGTAGGACGCAAAGCTACGGGCCTAATCCCTTTCTTACCAGGGGTAGGGCAGCCGGGCTGCCGTAACCAGAAGTTGGTTCCGTTAACCTAAAACCCATTCTTTCGAGTGGGTTTTTTTATTAAAGAAATCCGCGAGGTGAAAAATGAAAACGCTAACAACTATTTTTTTAGTAAGTTTGTTATTCATCTCGATGCTGACCTGCGCTTTAACAGTAGAAGCAAAAAGCAAAACTTTTAAGGTTTCCTGTATTGTCCCGGCGAATCTGGAATTGTCCAACTCGCTGTCCGATTCTATCATTTCCAGCCCGGCCGCTGAACAAGCCGAAGGAAGAATAACAAAACAAACCCCTTCAACAATACAAACTCAGGAAATAAGGATCCGCGAAAACCAGAAAGCGATTATCTATACTATAGTTGAGCGTTAATCCACTCACTTATTTTGCCCTCTTTAAAGGAATATTATGGATGTAAGTGACTCCTTCGAAGAGGGTAATTTTTTTAATTATCGGCACAACAGGCAAATAATCCAGCGAAACCGAATCTATCTCAAGTCTGATAGTGCGGTCTCCAACCGCTACTTTACGAAAATAGTATTGACCCTTGTTGTCAGTAATCGCTGTACTGCCGTCTTCCAGTGAGAGTTTGACTCCGACAATGCCGATATCAGAAATGCCAAATTCTCCATCTTTATCTACATCCTCAAACACTATTCCAAAGATTTCCGAACGGCTAATTAATCCAAAATCTGCTCTAACAACTTTTCCCTGTCTTATCTTTACTTCTCGTAACTGAGGGCCGTTGAGTACAAATCCTTGCGGCAAAGAAGAAAGGTCTATTCTTACGCTTGCCTTTCTGCCTCTTACCCCCGGAAGGTCATACCAGCCATCCCGGTCGGTGATTATCTCCCTTTCCCCTGCGAACAATTTTATATTTTCCAGGCCTGGTTCGCTTTCCTGTTTTACCCCGTCGTCATTCAGGTCATTATACACCATGCCTTCGATAGAGCCTATCGGGTTCCAGCTAATACCCGTATCCCAACAAATACGTCCACCAAATCTAACCTCTACCTCTGTCCGGGCCATTACGCCGGCATTCTCTGCCCAGATATCTTTCAGCCGGGGCGAAATGTATAATTCAAAATCTTTAATCGGCCGATAAGAAATCTCGCCGGAACATTCAATGCTATCTTCCCCTGATAGAAAACTGTGTGGGGCAGTAGCGTTTTCTTCATTGCGGTAATTGAAGCGCAGGGTAGTATAGATAGGGAGTGTAAAAATCTGGGTGGAGTAGTCAAGGCCTGTTTCAAAGACTGAGGGTAGGCTCTTTTCGTTGGTATATTCTTCAGTCAACCAGCTTATCTTGTTGGATGCATAATAAGAAATGTCGCCCAATAACCTAAAACTCAACCCGGCAGTTAAATTATTACTATTATAATCCATAGTCGGTGTCTCGGAATTTTTACTGTCTCTATATCCATAATTGATATAGGTCCTCAGGCTCTTCAAATCAGGAAATCTTTTGCTAAGCCCCAGGATAAATGTATTTGCCTGCTGGGGAGAAATCTTGCCCCGGTCATCCAAATATTGATAACTCGCCCCTAGAGAAGTAGTGGGATTAATAGCTATGTGGGAGGAGGCACTAAAATCCAAATTTAATCTATCCGGATCATTAGGATTTGGAAAGAGCCTGTCCTGGTATAAGTTAAAATCTCCGGAAACACCAAGCCAATCAAAGGGGGAATAGTCAACCGCGCTTCTTAGGCCTATCTCGCCTGAGTAGGAAGGCCTGCCGGTTATCGCCCGGAAACCGGGTTCAATATCGCGAAATTCAGTTGTCCATCTCAACCTGGGAAAAGTGAGGTTGGATTTTAAAAGAATGGCTGTATTATCGGAATCATAAGCAATCTCTCCGCTGAGGTCCAGGCCTTGTTTAATCCGATAATCCAGGCCAAGACTTGCTACATTATTCTTCAAATCTTCTTCTCTTTCGTCGCCATATCCCCAGAAGGAAGACAATCTATAGCTTAAAGCATCTGATACTGAATAATGCAGATTTGCTCCGACAATAAAGGCATCCCGGGGCTCGGCTAATCCCGGAGATAAAATACCGTATTTGCCCTGGCCCTGTCTTCCCCAGATAGCAGTATAATTTAAGCGGTCATCAAGGCCGCTTTTATCAAATCTTACTCCTCTCAATAAGTCACCGGGAAGGCTAAGACTGGAAAAGCTGGCCCGGTAATCAAAACCTCTTATATCAAAGTCCTCAATTCCTCCTACTGAAGCATCGCTAAGACCCACGGTGAGATAAGTAAGATCGGTAGTCTCCTTTAATCTGCTTATCTCAGCTAAGGTGTCAAAATCACCATAGGGTGTTTCGCCGGTAAGCCCCAGCCACTGGTTAAAGGCCAGGCTCTGTCTTTCTGCAGAACCTAATTCTTTGCCTCTATAGAATGCACGCTGGTCAAAGGAATAAGTAAATTTAAATGGCTCTACTGCTTCTTCTTCAAGTCTTCTCTTGTATGCCTCGGGGAGATATTCAGCAACATATCTTACCGGAATAACCTTAACGTTTAACGTCCAGCGGCCGCTCTGATCCCATATATGCAAATAGGTTGTGCCGATCTTTTTAGCCGTTACCTTTAGATAGTCCAAATCCTCTTTTTGCACCTCAATGACCCCCGGAGAAGTGCTCAGCCAGCGACTAATCTCTTTACCCTCAACAGTAACGTCTTCATTTAATTCTAACTCCACAAAAGCCGCTTTTTCTTTCAGAACCTCTTCGGTAATTATCTTTTTTACTTCCTCTTTGGGAAATTCTATTTTTGGTTCTCTTTTTAGCTCTTCTTCTGGTTCTCTTTTTAACCCTTCCATGGCCTCTTCAACGGCCTCCTGAATTGCAATCTTCCGGGGCTCAACTATTTTTTCTTCAATAATCTTGATATATCTTTTGGCAATCTCAGCTTCCTCTCCTTGATTAATTAATAGGACCTTTTTGAATTCGTGAAGGGCGCTATGATAATCGCGCCTCTGGTAATATTCCGTCGCTATTTCCAAAAGAAATTTGGCAGCATGGATATATTGGCCAAAGGCAGGCCTCGGGAAAAAACTTATTAAAAGACTTAAAGAAGTAACCAAAATAAAAAATAAAATTATTTTTTTATTCATTGTCTCATTCAGTTGCTTTTAGGGATAAGAATAAGATATCTTGCCGGAAGGTCCGACCTTTAATCTGGTCTCCAAAACCTCAGGCATTCCTCCGAGGTCTATAGTAATGACCAGGTCATATTCCCCTTCAGGAATTTCAGAAGCGGCCCGTTCAGATATACTTGATGAAATTACAGCCTTATCTTCGGGGAATGTATAAATTTTATCAAATTCTCCTCTTGCCGCAATAATCCCTTTTCTGTCCATAAGATAAAATGTCCCTTCACTGATGATGTCAATGTTGCCGGTATTTTCGAATTGCAACTCAATGTCAATGCCTTTATTCCTGACAATAGAAAGGTTGTCAAGTTCTGCTGTTCTGTTAATAGTCCCTTCGGGCTCAACGCAAAATAAGGATCCCAATCTTCCAAGGACTGTTACGTTTACCCCTTCTTCATCCTTTACTTCACCCAAAGAAGTCTCAAAAAACATTACTGCGTAATGTCCGCCTTTAGCATCGGCAGGACACTTTACTGTATAATTGACAACTTGTTTTCCATAAGGTGAGACAGTAAACTCTGCCGGGGCAAACTTAATCCATTCAGCGCAAGATAAAGGCAACGTGCCGGGCGGATAAAATTTCTTTGAACCATCAATACTGGAAGTATAAAGCCAATCTTCTAAATATACCTTTATCGCTAATGAGTTAGCAGTAGGATTTTTCACATTGATTGTGCCGGATTGTGTTTCCCCTCGAGAAATTACCAATCTCAATTTGGGTTGGTCAATGCGTATTACGGCAGGTTCTGCTAGTTTAAGATTTAACATACAAAAGACAAAAATAAACAGCAGGACCGCGCCTAATCCCTTAACAATTCTATTGATAAATATCTTTTTATTGCTGAACTTATTATCGAACATCTCTCTGCGCATTTCTTTCTCCTAAAAATTAATTGGTTGGCCAGTTCGCCTGTTAGTCTGTTCGCCGGTTTACTAACCCGCTAACCGGCTAACTCGCTAACCAATTCCAGGCAGGAAAATAGCTTAAGAGGATGGATCCCTCGCTGAAACCCCGATCCAACCTTCTCCTTAAGTTTCTTCCTTTTTTACCTCATTTTTGCAGATTTAATCTGAAACGAGGGTAAGTGTCACTGAACCGCTGTAGCGACCCTCTGTCTGCCCCGCAGTAATCATCTGTTTAGCACCAACAGCCTCATCAGGATCGGCGGTAATACCAAGATATATCCTGAAAGGAAAATAGGATGCGTTTGTTGCAGTGTAAACTTTCCAGGGAGAAGTGGTAACTGCCGAGCGCTTCTCTTTCGCTGAAAAACTACCGCCAAGAGGTACTGGAACCACGGCTCCGCCTGGGGTGTAATGATAATCCAGGGTTGCTGTATAAACATCCTTGGAAAGAATGGCGTTATCGCTATCGCACTGCAAAGGCGATCCTTCATAGTTAACATGATAGGGCCTCTCATTATTCGCTGCATAAACCACTATACAATAACCCTCACTGCCTTGCAGGGCATAGGCTTCGCCAGTAACAGGGTCTATCCCTGCACTCTCCAATGTCCCGAAATCTAGCGAGCTCCGTGCATCGGCAAAGTTGGGTTCGTATTGGTCACCTATCTTTTTAAGGCCATAAAGTTCAACCTTAAATGTGATATATGCAGGCACATCGGCGGTTACGCCCAAGCTCTGCGGGGATGGATCAGCAGCATAACTACTGGATGTACTGAGCACCAGAGTAAGCAGGAGAATCAACCCTACTATTTTCATACATTTCATCTTTACTCACCTCCTTTAATGAGGACACAATTTAGCGTAGCCCCGAAGAGACAAGCTAAATTGTATGTCCGAATTAAATCCCGTTCAAAATGTCCCGATAAGAATCTAGGGATCTTTAATGTTAGCCGGTTAGCCTGTTTGCTGGTTAGCCGGTTCTCAAATATTTCTTTTCAAACATCTATATCTTCAAATCTTTTTATCTTTATTTTTTCCTTCAACCCGCTAACCCGCCAACCCGCTAACCGGTTAACCCGCTAACTAATTACATCCCTATCTCAAACAGGGAATAATTTATCCTTGTAGTATAGTTCCCCGCCCGTTGGGCAAAAGGAACATTCAGTTCATAGATAACTCTAAATCCGGCTGGATCTCCCCTATTATTGGAAATAAATAAAACTGTTTCACCAAGTTCTACGTTAGACTTTGAGGGATATTTTAATACCCCTTTTGCCCCAATCTCTTTTTTACCGTCGGCTTCTTTAGTAATAAGCTTAAAGAACCCCTCAGGAATGGCCTTGCCATCTTCGTTTATAAGGGCTGATAGAACATTCTGGCTGACCTGATAAGACCTGCCGAGGTTGCTGTTTATTTCGATCAGAACCTCGCTTTCCTGAATCTTCCCGCTTTTGACATCTCTAAATTCAATAAGCCCACCGGTCTCCGGTGTAATCTTAATCTCAAAAATAGGTTTGATATTTACATCCAACTGCAGGGTATCAATCCGTCCCCCCTGAGGATAGGTAAAGGGCCCTTCAATATAATAACTTATCTTCCCCCTGTATCTTGCCGATTTGAGACCTTCTTTTAAACTATAGGTTATTATTATTTGGTCGTCCATCCCCCTGGGGCTGGAGGTATAAAGCAATGTTCTTCGATCCTGTCTTAAAGCAGTTTCGCCCGCCTGGGCTAATACACCGTTTTTCCCGCCTTCAACTGAAAAATATACCCCGTCAGTTAGTTCTTCCCCCTCTGGACCCATCAATGGTTCAGGCATCTGAAATATTCTATATTGGCCCTGCCTTTGCCCCTGGATAGAAATAGTCGCTTCGGCCGGCAGGGCTTTTCTCTCCGGGGCCTCTAACTCTAAGGTCTTCCCGCCGCTAAGAGTTTTTAGCTCAATCTTTGAAGAGGCTTCAACACTCGCCTCTACATCAAGAGTTACCATAACCGGCTCTTGGGTAGAATCTATCGGCTCAAGAGAAAAGTTTAACCTGCCGCGGTACAAACCAGGCTTAGACACTAAAGAATAATCCAGGCTATAGACAATAACAAATGAGTCGTTATCTCCTGCCTGATTAGAAGTATAGATAAGGGTCCGGCCTCTACGTAGTGTTACCTCTGAATCCAGCCCCATTGTTCCGAGCCTATTTGAACCCTGGAGAGTATAAACAGCAAATGCTTCCATAGGAAGAAATGCGCCTTCTTCATTAATAAGGGGCTCCAGCAAAGTTTGAACTACCTGATAGCGCTTTCCTATATCGGTATTTACTGCAATGGTTACTCCTTTTTCTACTTCTACCGGACTAATCTGGTCAGCCTTTTCAAATCTAAGCTCATAACCCCTTTCATAAGGAGTTACGCTCAGATTAAAAACTGCCCAGGCCGATTCAATATTCAAGAAACAAACCATCAATAAAACAATAATATTTATGGTCAAATATTTAATATGCTTAAATTTTATTTTCATCGTCTTCATTCCTATGCTTTTAACAACTTTATTAAAGTTTTAAAAAAGCGAAATACCACCATTTTGCCTTATTTAGGCTTGATGCTAAAAAATGACATTTTATTATACCAGCTAAGTCATTCATTGTCAATTACTATTTTTCAACCTAACCTATTATATTATAAGAAGATAAAACAAAGTGACAGAGCTAATCGATGGTAATACTTTTAGCAAGCCACTGCTAAGAATATCAAATCATCATCAAACTTTAAGGCCATACCCTCTTTTTCAATCCTGATAACCTTGGCCTTTCCGGACAGCCGCGAAAAAGGAAAAATATTTGCTTCACTGCGGGGAATAGAAATGTGAATATTCACCTTTTCGCCCGGGCTTACCTCTGGCCTATCACCCGTCTTAAGATAAGCTCCACCCTGGCTTATATTAACTGTCGATGTCTCCTCAAGCATTAGCCGTTGAGCATCCTGGGGGTCTCTGACCATTGTCGGAATAGACAAAGCCACTCTTTTATGTTTTCTTCTTTCAAAACTGTACTCCATGTCACCTCCTGCTATAATTTCATTATACCTGATTACAGTGATTATTTTAGATTACAGAGATTAAAGCATTAATCTCCTCACCTGACAGCTTTTGTTACCAAAGTTTATCAATAAGCCAACTCTAAATCCTGACGCTTTTAAATAAGATAAGACCTGTATTTCATTGAATCCAGGGCCTAGCTTGCTATGCACCTTATAAGCACATGCAATTATCTTTTCAGTTAAAGGATCCCTATCTTTAATCACTGTAATCTGTTTTTTAATCTCTGTAATCAGACATCCTATTCTTTTGTCTTTATAGGATGTCTATTTTTTTCCCGCCATTGATTATAAGCATATATAAGCAGTCTGTTTTTGTCAGAGGAATCCATTTTAATAATCTTCACCCCGCTATTAAAATTAACTCCTTTAGCGGCATCTGATTTCTTAAACCAGACAACTTCTCCCTGGGCAAATATTGGAATAATCTCGCCAGGAATATTTATCTCTAATTGCACCTTCATCCCAACTGGTAATTTTTCACCTATATAGCATCCTATTCCTTCCCGAGAGATATCTCTGCCCTGAGCAAGACCCTCTATCGCCTTATGCGGAGTTCTATACTTCATATCCAATGAAACCCCAAATCGCATAAACTTCCTTTTGTCTTTCATATTTTCTTTCATACGTCCTCACCTCCCTTGTCGGTTGGCCGGTTCGCAGATTAACCAGTTAGCGAATTAATCTGGTAATTAGTTAGCCTGTTAGCCGATTCGTAAATACCTTTTTTAAAACATCTATATCCTCAAAATCCTCAAATCCTTTTATCTTCATTTTTCCTTCAACCCGCAACATGCTAACCCGCCAACCCGCTAACCCCTTATTATTATACCTATTCAAAACAAAATATCAACAATCTATTTTACTCTTCTGACCACAATCTACCATTTGGTCCACGACAACTCAGAACTGGCTCTATCCCTGCATCTTTACTAATTTCTACATACAAATAATTCGCTTTTTCTTTTGATTGCCTAACCTTTCCAAAAATACCCAACAACAATACTTCTAAAGCAATCAACCCTAAAATATGTAAGCCAAATGCCAAGATAGGGTTCATGCTGATAAATGTGGGCAGGGCCAGTAACACCCCACCTATAGTGCTATAAGTCAGGGTTATAAGGCCTGGGCACGTCCCCGTTTTCTAAATTAGGACTTAAGAATCTATCCAAATTAGCATTTCCTTTTATTCTCTTCAGGTCGATGATTACCTCACCTTCCCTGCCTTTTATCAGAGGAAATTCTCCGAGTTTTCTCTTGACAAACTTTCCATCAATCCATTCATAACTTTTTCCGATTTCAAAAAGTCTATCTGCCTCTATCATATAGTCTTTCCCATCATCTTTTCCGATTGAAACATTCGATACCTTCCCATAAATAAACCGGTAAATACGCAAATCCTCTCCTGTTTCCCTTCTCAAGTGAAGATAATCCTCGCCTTTATAAATATCTATAACTCCTAAATCCTTCGCGTCCAAAAGACAAACCTTGACCCCTTTGCTGAGCTCTAAAAACATCATTATGGCATCATCGGTATACTCTAATAATTTAAACTCCTCTTCGTACTCTGGACTCAATCTTTTTGCCTTCTCATAATCGGCTAAATAGGATTCTCTATCGCTTTCTTTATATCGGTGCCACCAGAAGAGAATCTTTTGACCTTTTCTATATCGATGTAGATAAGCCAGGGCTCGATTATAATAAGCTTCAGTAAAATCTGGGACTAAGTCTATAGCCCGGCTATGTTGGGCTATTGCTTCATTCCATTCTCCTTTTTGAGCAAATTCAAGTCCTCTTATATAGGATTCTTTTGCCAGAGTAATTTTTTCCGCTTCCACGGCAACCTCTGCTGCCGAAGGAGTTGGCTCGAGCTCTGGAACTGGTCTTGTCCCTATTTTTTCCTCAGGAACCTGTTTCGACTCAGGTGGTTCCTTCTCGAGACCGACTTTAGAGGAAGTTACTTCCAGTTTAGCTGGAGGAGCTGCCTTTCTGGCCATTTTAGCCTTGGGTTCTTTTTTGATTCTTTCAGATTCTTTAGCCGCCTCTTCTAAAGCATCCTGGAAATCTTTTGTCCCCGGAGTAACCTTATCTAAATTTATAACGAGCCTATGATGTTCAAACCATATCTTTTTCTGTATTTTCTTACTGCATATGACCATAAAATTTTTAACTTCGTCTCTGGCTAGTAACTTTTTTAATTCTTTTAAGATTGTAAAGACATCCTCTTTATATTTTTTGAGAATCTTCTCTAAGTCTCCTTCAGAGATAATGCAGATATTGCCTTTCTGCTGCTGCTCTTTTATGAAGTCTCTAATTGCCTCTCTTGCCGCTCTCTTATCAAATCCCTTCCTCGGTTTGGCTTTTTTCTTCACCTTAGTCTTCTTTGAACCCCAATCTCTCCTTTTACCCCATACCACCCCCACAGCTCCAACACTAAAGATTGCTAACATAACCTCGGGCGATATGGTATCATGTGCCTTCACTACCATCTCAGTAGCGAAAGAATTAGATAAAGGCAAGACCGTTATAACAGTCGTTGCTATCAAGATAAACCAGAGATTTCTCTTTATAGCCCCTCCTAAGCCTTTTAGGACTTCAACAAATTTGACAAGCATTATTTTAACCTCAGACCATATTGAAGCTGGAAAATCGAGAAGGACTCTATTAGCATAGTATTCAAGCAGCCCATTTGGCTCTCCATAACCTGGAATACGAGCAACTAAACCTGATATAAACACACGTATATAGATTAGCCCCAAATTTTTTGTACTTTCGTCTCCAATTATCTGAATTGGGATAGCGAAATTTCCAACAAATGTTGGAATCCCAGACCACATTTTTGCCAGCAGTCTAAATGAGACGCCGGGATTCTGCTTCGCCAGGATAAATACAGTTGCCAACCGAGCCATCCCTGCATGAAAGAAAGTAATTACTCCCACGCCTGCACCCCACCAATACCATCCCCGATATATTAGATAAGCTACAAGAGAACCTAATAAGATATCTGTTCCAAATGTACTAACTTTTATTATCGTAAAGTAAAAGGCCATTGTCATATAGGTCCTCAGAGCCTTACGTTCTGCATCCCGCTCAAAACCTTCCAATTCTTGAAAGGTTATCTTTCTCCTCTCATATGCCTTCTTAGCCCCATAGAAAAATGTCCTTTTGTAAAGCTCAGCCCTATGCTCCGCATCTTTAATAAACCTCTTTAAATTACTAAAGATTTCGCTGCGATATTCCCTATCAGCAGTAAACCTGTGCCATCTCGATGGCAGAAGCCAACTGCGAATTAGCTGCCATATAACGCTAAATGAGCCATCTATTACTTTCTCCTCAGCAATCCTGCCTTGAGCTCTCATCATGTACAACTTCTCTTCTCTGTATTCGTTCCAAGTTCCTCTTCGATATTGATTATTAAAGGTGAATTTCATAACATGCTTAATATATTCTGGGTTACCTAATATCGGAAGAAAGCTTATTGGTGAAAAGATTAGATAAAGACTTAGGTATCTCTGGAGATTGCTAGCGGTGTGTTTAGAGATCCTTCCCTGCTTAAGCCAGGCATCGATATTTGCCTTTCTAATCTTCGGCCATACCTGTCTTCGTTCCTTTACTAGCCGCCTGAAGGGATGGTTGAAGACATCAAGCCTGCTATTTTCAATCTCCTTTTGAAGTTCCTCTATCCTCTGGATTCGCTTTCTGAAGTGCCCAAGTCTTTTTTTACCTAGCCTTATGAAGAATGCTTGCTTATGTCTATCAATCCATGTCTTTGTGAGTTCCGTATACACCTTATCAGAGGTAGGGAAGGTTCCTCCATATTTCCTGGCTTCTTTCCATATCCCTAAATGAAATGGGAAGATAAAAAGAAATGCTGAAAGTAGAAATGCGTAGGAGATAATTTGGGTCAATAATTCGGCAACCCATATCAAAATAGGGGGTGCGTGAATCAGCGGCAAAAATGAGAGTATTTGAGTATGATATGCACCAATAAATAAATGGGCCGAAACTACAAATATCGTAAACAAGGGGACTACAAATACCGAATGAGGCATCCCTACCTCTGTATCTTGCAAGAATAATTCACCATCCCTTCCCTGATATTGTCCATTTTCATCAAGCAAGACCTTCTTACAGCTATTTTGCAGCGAGAACCAGCTTCCTCCAATTTTGAGGTATTGGCTGATATAGACCTGACCCAAATGCTCTATAAATCCTGTCTCTTTAAAGACTTTCATCATCTTCTTTTGAAATTTAAACCATTCTTTTACCTCCTGAGGCAATTTTGAGCCTCGGAAGATATTTCTATCTATATCCCCATATCGCGGACCTCTTGCCTCAAACCAATCCAGGACCATTCCAAAAGACTTGTATGTATCGCACCAAAAGTATCCTTCCACATCCACAACCCTAGTTTTGTTAAATAACACCTCTGTGATATCTTTCAAGCTCTTCCTTACCAAGACATTTTTTTCAACTGCGGCCTCAAGGTATTGAGCGGGATAACGAGCCTGCTTCCAAAAGCCCCAGTTCACGTTCCTAAAAGTTTTCTTAATCTTAGCCATCTTCGTCTGAGTAGGATTAAATATCTTAAGCGCCTTCTTTTGATTGGATTCGAGGTCAATTACCTGCCAAACATCCCCCGCAAAACCGCCACCAGCATATCCGATGACTTTATAACTCTTTTTAACAGTTCCTATTCCATCTATCCCCTTTACTCCTAAGTCAATCACTTCACCCGGTAGATATCTATTCTTCTTTATCAATGCTGACAAACCAAAGTGGCTGTTCTTTTTTAAATTCGGTGAATTTATTACAGGACTTGAAGACCTTTTCGAAGGCGCCTTTTCCTCGATCACCTTTAGATTTGCATATTTAACTAAAAGCTTTTTCTCGCCTACATCTTTATCATCAAACTCAACGATTACTTTTTCGCCTTTTTCATAAGCCTTCTTAACCATACCTGTTCCAAAGGTAGGATGGTTTACTCTGGTACCCCTCTTTAATGCCACACGGACTTCTTTAACAGCATCCTTACTCTCTGCTGAAACACTGGCAGCTTTCTGTGTTTTTGAAAT
>SDBT01003065.1_pt1 | contig 29040 bp, 34 predicted proteins | sample 2277101 | NCBI WGS metagenome assembly SDBT01 (sample SAMN10404973, study PRJNA504765) | marine sediment metagenome | isolation source: marine sediment core GS10_PC15, 103 cmbsf | place: Arctic Ocean: Southern Knipovich Ridge | collected 2010
ACCGTTAACCGGGGCCGGTATGACCGGCAAGACCTGGACTACAACCAATGGCGCCGGGAGCCCTACAACACCAACATGTTCGAGGGGAATCTCATGGGCGCTGAGTTCAAGTCGTTCACCGGGAATGAAGCGAAGGCTTACGCCAAGAAAGTTGTCTCCATGCTCTCCAACGCCGAGGTGCTGATCCAAGTGCCTTACGGGCGGGCTCAAGAGGGAATGCGGAAGCTCTACGACATCAAGGAGCGGTTCGCCTACGGTGTGCTGGAAATGGCCAACGACGCGTTGGCTGAGCAGTGGCACGAGCCCTCGATCCACGACCAGTTCTCCTGGCACTCCCCCCATCGGGGGTTCATAGTGCTGAAGCACCTGTTCCTAAACAACGACGAAACCGGCGAATCTGAAGTAGAGATTCGCATCTGGGACTCCCGTAACTCCACCTGGCAGGAAGGTCGCGGGGGCTTAAGGTGGGCTTGCAAGAAAACCGTCCGCACCGTCTCAGACATTAACGCTGAGTACGGGGACGTCATCACGGACAAAGATGACGACGATGAACTTGCCGTCTACGACTTTTACACCCGGGAAAAGAATGCCATCTTCACCGAAGATGTATTCCTGAAAGATTGGACAGAACACGGCTCCCGCAAGGTTCCCATTTCTGTCGTTCCCGTGCCCTTCGCCCCCCCTCTTTGGTCGGACACGATCAAGGACATCAACGCCGATTACGGCGAGTCAATTTTCGCTGAGAACCGGGGGCTATTCGACCAGATCAATGAGGTCATGTCGATCACCCTAGAACTCCTTTCAAAAGCCCGTGAACCAGCGGCCATTGCGTTCACAGACGAGGAAGACACAGAATTCGAGGAAGACCCGCAGACCAAGGGCGATGTCTCCTACATGGGGAAGGACGACAAGTTCCAACAGCTTCTCCCTCCCACCACTAGCAAGGATGCGATTCAATTCATGTCCATGCTGACCGGCATGGTTCAACGCGGCGGGCTGCCCTACTCCTCCTATGGGGAGTTGCAATTCGCCATCTCGGGGTACGCCATTACCCAGTTGAATCAACAGATCATGACGGTGCTGGCGCCCCAGGTGAAGGCCATGGCGCAGGCTTACCGGATGTGTATCACGGCTCTACTCGATCAATTCGTTGGTGGGAAGTTCCACAACTTCGACCTGCGAGGATTCATGAAGAACCGGGACTACACCCAAATGGAAATGTCCCCGGGTCTATTGCAGGGCTTGCCTCCGTACAAAGTGCAAGTCGTGGCAGAACTCCCGCAAGACGACGTCGCTCTCTTAGCCGCCGTTCAACAGGCCCGTAGTGGCCCCAACCCGCTGCTTCCTGACCGCTACCTGCTCGACGAGTACCTGCACGTACCAGATGCCAACCTGGTAGTGCGGATGCTGAAGGAGCAAGCTGCCGAGACCGCCTCCCCGCGTGCCGGTGCCATGCAACTAGCCAAGGCTTCGGCCGACGCCGGTAACATGGAGATGGCCAAGGTATACCTTGACGAACTGGAACTGGCTACGCTACAATTAGGTATGGAGAAAATTTCTCTCCTTGCTCAGGCTCAACAGTTTGGGATTGACCCGTCCGCTGCCTTTTCGGGCGCACAGGGAATCCCGAGCCAGCCCGGTCAACCCGGGTCAGGGCCTCCAGGCGTTTCCTCGGGAACGTCTCCGGGTATTGCTCAATCAGGTGTTCCAAACGCCGGAGCTACCCCCACCACGCCGCAAGGCGCTGGTCGCCCCGCAGGCGCTGCACGACAACAGCCTCAAAGCTCAGCCGTAGGTACAACGTCGCGTGCGCAGGCGCCGATCCTTTAAGGTGACAATATGCCCCTAAGCCAAGACCAAGTAAATTTCCTACTCGACTCCGGCGCGTCCGAAGAACGGGTACAACAGATGGTACAAGAAGCCGGTGGCCTCCTCGGTGAGGGAGAACGACAACCTGGTGCTGAAGGTTCCCCTCTGGGCTCTGCCCGGACTGGCACTGACTTTTCGAACTTCGACTCCTCCTTGCCCACAGGCATCGGGAGTTTCGGAACCGATCCGGTAATTACCCAACAGTTGGCGAACCAAACCACCACTCCCATCACGCGGGAGCAAGTGATCGCTGATAGCCAGCCCCAGGTTTCTGGTTCCTCTGTCGATACCACGCAACCCCAACAGCAAGGCTTCAACGAACCGCTTGCGTTGCAGCCCGCCCTAGAAGGTGGCGCGTTTCAGCAAGACCCTATCCGCCTACTGAGTGTCATAACCGATGGCTTAAAGGCCGGTACGGTAACCGAAGCCAACCTAATGAACTTCCTTCAGTCTGCATTTCCGCAGGCTTCGCAAGAACTCCTCCTGCAATACCAGGACGCTGTAAAGACTCAAGCTGCGGCCCCCGGTGGTACTAGTACTGAGGGTGCGTTTTCCTCCTTCTCTGATCAGGCCGAGGCGAGTGGATTTAATGATCCCCTTAACCCGGCAGGCGGTGGCGGCGCGACGGGTTTCGAAAACTTCGTCCCTGACACTACGGGAGATACGGCTAACCGTGGATTCTTCTCTCAGGACGGGTCACTGCGAGGTTTCCTCGATCTGATCGATGCGCAACAGGCCGGTGGACAAAACCTAAACCCTCTCCAATCAGAGGTTCGGAACTCTTTCAATGCAGATCAAAGCTCACGCGATGCGGTATCTCAACTGTTTGCTCGGTCACCCGAGTTGCAGGGGAGCAACAACCAATTCCGTGGCGCACTCGAACAAGCCCTTGGTTCCCGTGGCGAGGCTGCGGCCCAACTCGGCTTCTTTGACGGTACCGGTCAACAGGAGGGTGGGCGTGCTACCAACTTCAAAGATACCCTTAGCTCACTTGGTATCGGAGGTATTCCCTCTATCACTGGTATCAATGAACAGATCGCTGGTCTGTTTAACCCAGGTCGAACTTTCACTGATCCCCAACAGGATCGGTTCAACATCCTGGCTGACCCGGAACAGAATCGGAGCGTTTTCAATTTGATTTCGCAGCCGTTCTTAGACTCGGTTCCGCGCTCCTTCAGGAATGCATTCGCCGAGCAACTACAGCGCCGGTTCTCAGGGTTCCAAGAGGACTTCGGACAGACCAGTTTGCTCGGAGCAATCGGACAGGGCAAGTCCCCGTTCAGCTTACTCGGCCAACCCGGTAATCCAGTAGGAGGGTAATCCATGCCTTCACACACTTTTGACGAAGCACTAAAACAAGTACTCGGCGACCAAGCCACGGCCACCTTCTTCTCCGGCATTGCCGGTCAGGGTGGCAGTCCCAACCAACGCCGCTTCAACGAACAGCGGTCTTTTGATCCTACGTTCAACGCCTTTCAAGGCGCCCTCGGCCACCAGGCCCGGGACGGCATTGTTCCTAACTTGAACTTTGTCGATTTCCTTGACGACTTCATCCAAGGCGGTGGGCTTGAGTCCCAGTTCCGGGGTCAAACTCGGTTCAACCAGGGCCTCTCTGAGAACTTCCACAATCCCCAGACTCGCTTCCAGTTCCGTTTTTAATGGCTGACCATAACCTGACAATTGCGGAGCAACTAGAACGATTTCGCAACCCCAAGAAAGAGGTCAGGGTAGAACCAACAAAGAGCGTAACTCCTCCCTCTGAAGCACCGGCTCCTGATCCAATTGAACTTGAGCCGGTATCTTCTGCTGCCCCCGCCACGACCCCAGAGGCCGAGGAAGCCTATCAGGCTTTCCTTGCACGCCAGGGCGCGGCGCCGGAGGGACTTGGCATTGATGACCCCATACCCGGAGTGCCGGAGGGGACTGAGCCGAAGCCCAAGGTGGTGGATGAAAAAGAGTCCACACGGGGGAACGACTTCGCAGACCTGGGCTCCAACATCTTCAAAGCATTCGACTCCATTGTGGAGGTACCGACTGGACTCCTTCCGGCCGAGTTCACCACCGCTGTGGGAGAACTGACCCGTAACTTTGGAAATGTGGGCTCCGCTGCTACCGACGCAATCATTAACACGGATGAAGTCAAGGGCCGACTCGAACAGAACCGGGAAGCCACTGATATGACCCGTGGAATTCTCTTTGACCTCGTCAAGGGTGGCATGTCTATCCAAGAGGCCAATGACTCCCTATCCGAGACCTTCAAGTCCCGTCCGACCTCCACGCAGATCGGCGCAGGTATCGCCCTAGACCCCTTGAACCTATTGGCCCCTGTGAAAGGGGCGGTAGGTGCCCTGAAGGGTGGGAGGGCTGCTACGACGGCCTTAAAAGGGGCCGCTGGCGCAAAGGAAGCCCTAGAACTCGCCATAAAACAGGCCGACGAGGCTGTAGTGACTGCGCGTTCCGCCGGAGATGACGCGGCAGAGTTGTTTGCCGCTGGAAACCAGAACAAACTACGTGAAGACCTGGCCACGACTACTACGCGTGGGGCAGAGTCAGTACCAAAACCAGATATAATTGAACAACTAGGTCAAAACATTAAAATTAATGACCAGAATGCTGGACTTGCGCGGCAATTTTTACAAGATAATATTACACCCGCCTTCCTTGATGCTTATGATGATGCACCTTTGATGTCTATTAAACGTTCTTTTGGATCGGTTGACGAGGAGCCCTTACTGGCAATAAGTACTGCTGGTTGGCAGACTCGTGTTGAAAAACTAGGTTTTACCTTTGTTCGTAAAGATGGATTTGATAATTTATATCGAATCCCTGGTTTTGGGGATGTACCAAGCGAAACTACTGCTCTGTCTCCTCTGTTGAAGGCGATCAGGGACGCGCCCCCGCCTCCGTCGATGGCGTCCTCACCTAAGAAATTGCCCAAGGCTCCGCCCCTGCCCAAACCGGCGTCTACTGTGCCGAGTCCGGCTTCAGTGACTCCGTCTCCGGCTGCTACAAAACCTAGTTTAGGTTCTGTGGTACCGTCTCCTGGTGTAGTCGATGCCGCCGCTAGTGGCGCTAAGCCTGGTTTCTTCCCTGAAGCCGGACACCTCCCTCTGACTGGGCCGAAACCTCAAAATGCTAGTGATCTTAGTCCCTTGAAAGCCTCTGGTAAAGAGATTCCTTTAGGAACCAGCACGCCTACGACTATGGTAGAGAATGTTGCCAAGAATTTTGATGCTACATTAGAGCCTGTCGTTCGGGATATATCTAATCCAGTCTCTTATGTCCCTGTGGGTGATAATGTTCTTTCTCAACAGCAACAGATGTCTGACCTTCTGTTATCCTCCGCGAACGTTCCGCCTGAACTGACGATTCGTCAGGTGGGTCAAGGCGTTGGGCAAGAGTTCTATGACGACATCAAACGAGTCCTTGACATCCGGCCCCCGTCGACTCGGGGTCAGATCACGAAACTTCTTCATATGAGCGTTAGCGATTGGTTGAATTTCAGCGGTACGGCGGCTGTTGAAGTATTCAATGTCCTTAAGACTGTCCGTTCCTCCATTGACTTATCCATGTGGCTACGTCAAGGTGGTATTCTGTCCGCTGGCCACCCGCAGGTTGCCATACAAGAGATGGGCCGGTCATTGAAAGCGGTGCTATCACCTGAGTACGTCCGTCGTGAGATGGCGGTATTACAGGCTGACCCAGACTGGATTCGGCTGACGACCAAGAAATCTATCTCGAACCCCGGTGGGAGTAATACCCCGGTGCGCATATTCCAAGAAGGCGCCGGTATCCACGGGCGTGAAGAAGCCTACATATCCAACCTCCTACAAAACGTCCCGATATTGGGCATCCCCTTCCGCGCCTCTGAGCGCACATTCAACTTCTTCCTAAACAACATGAGGTTCAAAGTCGCGAAGCAAGAAATCAACAAAGCTGTTGCCCGGGGTAACGTCCTGAGTGATGAACTCGTAGACAACATGAATGACCTGATCAATAAAATGTCCGGGGTAGGGAGCTTAGGCCCGGCGGAACGTGCGGCCCCCTTCCTTAACATCCCGTTTTGGAGCCCCCGATTGTTCCTCTCCCACCCACAAACTTTGTTTGGTCTTCTTAATGGGCAACCGGCTGTCCGGCGTGAGGTGGCTCGTAACCTGGTGGCCTTCGCGGCCCTTGGTTTCACTGTACTAGGTTCATTGAAGTTGGTGTATGGTGATGATATGACCATCGAGACCAATCGGAAATCTTCTGACTTCGGGAAGGCCCGGATCGGGGACGTTCGTATAAACATCTGGGGTGGCGCACAGTCATTGATCCGCTACACCTCTCAAATCGCCTCTGGTGAGGGCAAAGCGCCTGAAGTCAACGGCGAAATGTACGAATTAGACAAGACCGAACGGGTTGAGAAGGCCATACGCAGCAAATTCTCCCCCGGCATGGGTACCGCATACGACTACTGGACTGGTGAAGACTTCCTCGGGGAGCCCTCTCCCAACCCTGACCTCAAAGCCGAAGCCTGGAACCGAATGACGCCTCTGATCGGGCCTGCCTTAAAAGAGGCTTGGGAAAAAGAGGGTCTGGATGCCATGCTTGTAACCGGAGTGGCCGAGACTGTCGGATTCGGAGTGAACACCTTCTCCTTGGACGACGATCTGGAGACCGCTAAGCCCAAATCAGGGTCGGGTGGGAGTCCTGCACCTCGCAATCGATTCGGTTCTGACGGAAAATTGCGGTAATTGTGGATTAAACCACAAAACACTTGACAACGGTAATACGAATCACTTACTATTAAATAGTAACTTACGAATACACCACACGAGGTTTTATGCCAGAAGGTACAGCAACGGACGCAGAGTCCACTGAGGCGCTAGTAGCCTCTCTCGGATGGGATGTCTCAGCAGAAGAACAGGTGATGGTCGACGAAATCGACTCTCAGCGTGACATCCTTGACGTAGACGTCAACAACGACGACCTAAAGTCCGATGACGTCAAAGACACAATCCCCGCCCCCGTAGATGCGGCTCCTGAAACTCCGGCATTAGCAGATCAGTCTGCTCCCGCAGCCGCAGTCGAAAAAGCCCTTGAGGCCCCGGCCCCCGTCGAGACGGAACTTGAAGCCTACAAGAGGATTCAAGCCGCCGACGCCGCAGTCGCGGAACGTGACCAAAACGTCGCTAACCAGATCGCTGGCATGGCCAAGGAGTACCGGGACGGGCTCTTAAAGAAAGGACTCTCCCAAGAGAACGCAGACGAGATGGCCCGACAAGCCGGCCAGAACGCCTGGAGCAAATACGAACTACTGAAAGTAACGGATCAATCAGCCGCCGACAAATCGTCCGCACTGGACAAAGAGTTGGCCACCAAGTACGGCGTAGACGCCGCGCTGATCGCGAACTTCACCGATCCCGCAGGGAAGGAAGCATTCGCAAAGACAATGGGAGCAACCAATGCAGCACTTCTGGAAGCCCAAAAGCTGAATCCAGGTGTCGCCAAAGCTCCTGAGTCACATCAGGATTCGGGGACTGGTACCCCCGGCGCTGCCAATACGGTGCAGCAGAAAAAGCAAGACTACGCAAGCGGGAAAACGAATCTAACCCGTAGCGAGTTCAACGACCTATTCGGCTACTGGCCGTAACTCCAAGGAGGGAACACCATGCCCCAAATTAGCTCAACCGGCGTACTAGCCAACATCTCCGTCGAAACCATGTCCAACATCCGCATGACTGCGGAACACAACTCGCCCATGAAGGCGCTTGTGGAATCTTTCACCTTGCCCAAGGGCTCGGACACCGAGATTTTCCCGAAAGCCGGACAGGTGAATGTCCGCGCCTTGAATGAAGGCGAAGAAATGACCAACGAACAGGATATCGGACTGACCACGCTCTCCGTGCAGACCAACGAAGTCGGCGGGTACATCGTACTCTCCAGCCGTTTGCTCCGCCGGACTGCCTCCAGCGCCGGTAACCTCTCCCGTATCGTCGGCAAACAGTTCGGCACTGCCCAAGGCCGACTGATGAACACCGACCTCTTGGCCCTCTTGAGTGGCTTGAACGGTGGCACTGACCTGGGCGCGGCTGGCCGGTTCTTGACCGCAGCCAACGCCACCAACGTCATCTCCCACGCGCATAGCGAACTCTTTGGCACCGACCTACGGTTTGTCCATCACCCCAACGCGATCATGAAGTTGGCCACTGAACTGACCACTGTCGGTTCGGGAACCATCCGCCCCATCCCTGAAGGGTTCTCGAAAGAGATTCTCTCCAAGGTTTGGAAAGGCATTCAACTATGGGACGTCCCGTTCTTCGAAACCGGCGACATCACCCGTGACGGTTCCGATGACGGTATCGGAGGCATCTTCGACAAGGGCGCCATGGGCGTTCTCTCCGAAGCCGCCCCCCGTTCCGACAAGAACTACCTCCCTCGGCGTCGGGCCTGGGAACTGGTCTTCGTGCAAGAGTACATAGCTTTCGAGCTTGACGACAGCATGGGAGCCCCGGTGACCATGGACGCAGCCAACCCCGCAACCACCTAATCTGACCTAAAGGACGACTGATGCCCCCTAGACTGGGAACGACCATCCAAAAAGAGAATGCCCAAATGAAGTCACGCGGCTTCGCCATCGGAACCTTAGATGACATAGCCGCGAAGCGCACCTGGTACAGGCCGGACGGGAAGGCCATCCATAACCTTCCCTGCGACACCTACCACCGGGAGGTCTACATCAACAAGGGGTGGTCATTAACCCCGCCCGCTGGTGCAGACGAAGACCTTGCAGAAGAACTCCAAGGTGACGCAGACGACGAGGAATCGGCAGAAGAAGTCACCCGCAAACCCAGACGGGGGAAACGAGTCCCCAATCCTGTCGACGAGTTAGTCGAAAACGCCCTGGCCGAGGAGCCTTTGTTACCCAACGTGACAGCGGTAGTCCCCGATCCTGAAACAGAAGTTCAAGCCCCTGACACTGGGGAAAGCGAGTAAATTATGAGCGAATACAGCGTAACCATCCCTTGGGGTCAAGAAAAACAGGTCTACACTGAGACCTTCAACAACCGTGAAATGTTCCTGGGCGCAATCGGCGCCACTCCCGATGGTCGTGTCTTCCGTTGGTGCTACTCCGGTGGCGCGATCAGCGCAGGTGAACGGGTAGAGACCTCTCCCGCTGTCGCCGCAGACGACCAGGACTTGGCAGTTCAGACCGCTGCCGCAGTAGGTGACACTTCCGTCAGCATTACCACGGGTGGCGCCATTACCGTAAATCTGTACGCAGACGGCTACCTATCCGTCAACGACGCAGACGGTGAAGGCCATTTGTACGCAATCAAGTCCCACAAGGTCGCCGCTGGCGTCGAAACTCTGGTTATTAATCTTCGAGAGCCGATTCGAGAAGCCTTGGTAACCGGCTCCGGTACCCTGGTCGGCCTGGTGAAAAATCCGTACAAGGATGTTATCATCGGAACTGCCGCCTCCACCGCAGGCGCGACCGTCGGTGTTGCCCCTACCGTAGTGGCTAACAACACCTACTTCTGGTGCCAAGAGTCCGGTGTAGGAATTTGTCTGGCCGAAGACCCCGCGATGGTCATCGGTGACGGCGTTGAAAAGGGCGTGGACGTGGCCGGTGCCTTCCAACTCCTGGACGTTTCCGCCGAGACCAACCAGCACTGTTTGGGAGAACTCATGCAGGTGGCCCCCGCCGCGGGCGACCATGCCGTAGTGTTACTCCACGTAAACTAAGGAAACCAATGAACAACTCATTGATGGGGAGCGTTCTCGACGTAGAACAAATAAACGGGTGGTGGATTTCCCCGATCCAATATCAAATGTACAGCCCCCGTACCCGGAAAGTTCGTCTCCTGCTAATCCCAGGCGCGGACGATCCCACCATTATGGATGAAGACGAAGTAGGCGAATACGTCTCAGACGCGCACGATTGGTTTCGTGACGAGTTGGACGGAGCCCCTGACTTCATCAAGATGGACAGGCCCATGCAACAAGAATTCGGGAAGAACCTGATCGACATCCGCATCTCCAACAAGGAGCGGGCCGCTCGGGGTGGTACCCGAAAATACATTTCTCTCGGTGGGGTACTAACATAATGCCACATATACCAGGCGACGGTGAAAAAACCGCTTACGGACAAACTCGGCAAGTCCCAGTTTACTACGACGAATCCGCCGCGCAGTTGACCATAGAAGTCCCTGCGGGCACTGATGGCATTGCCCTCCCCGTGGGCACCCTCCACGTGCAAGACGGGAGCGACCAGACCCAAGGGTCAAATGACCGGACTACCGGCGTGACCATGTCCAATTTCAGCGGACAGATCAAGGGTGACGACGCGTCTCTCGCCGCACTAATCATCGCGACCTTCACGGTGACCAACACCCTGGTTGATCCTGAAGACCACATCATCCTGACCAAGGTGTCCGGCGATGCCGACACTATGGCATTTGTAGGGTCCGTGGGATCGGGTTCCTTTACGGTCTCCGTCATCAACCTGCACGCATCGTCCGCAGACACCACGTTCTTCGTGTTCAATGTCTTAGTCATCAAAGGATCGAAGACATAATGGTAACTCGATTCCCACAAGCTGCTGTCCTTATAGTAGATGAATCTGGAAATCTGCTATTCGGCTCAAACGGTGTTTTTGTTCAAGGCCCTGCTGCTCACGATGCGGCTGCGTCTGGTAACCCTGTGTTACTCGGTGCTGAACTTGATAATACTGGCACCGATAATGTAGACGAGGGGGATATCGGTAAACTTCGGCTTGCTGTAGACCGTTATTTACTAGTCTCCATGTTTCCTGGGGTACAAAGTGCTGTTGATAGCGAAGGCAATACGTATCCCTCAATATCGGATGAAACAGGAACAGCTCGAAGAAACAATGTTGGATCACTGAATCTAACTTACAACGAATCCACTTGGGATCGTTACCGTAGTAACACTGAGATTACTGTCCTTGCTACCGCATCACGGACTGCCAGCACCAATAGTGCAGACCTGACCAACTACAATCACCGTGGTGTCATTATCACCTTGGAGGTTACTACCGACCCTGGTAGTGGCGAAACACTCCAATTGATCGTAGAACACAAGGATGGCGAAGGTAGTAACTACGAAGTCTTATTGGATGATGGGGCACAAGCCACGCCAGGTACTCGGTCAGTAATCATCTACCCTGGAACTGCTGGGTCTGGGAATGACATTACTTCGACATCAGGCTACCCTCTAGGACGCACCTGGCGTGTTCGAGTTGTCCATTCTGCTAGCGGCACTTGGGCTTACACCGTGGGCGCGAGTTTGGTGCTTTAAGGAGTAATCATGACGATGAAAATACACCAGGCCAGGGACACAGGCAAGCAATTCTATCTCCAGATTTGGCTGGATACCACCAAGGAATTGATGGTGCCCGAGCTTGATGAGGATGGCAAAGTCGTTAAGGACGAGGTAGGCCAAGTAGTCATGGTTGCTGTTCCTGGGGAACCAGACCCTGAATGGCTTAGGGAATGGCGTTGGGGGAAAGATACCCCAAGGGCCACTATGCGAAGGGAAACTAGACTCCTTGCTCAAACGGAACTCGATAAGATGAATGCCGTTGGTACTACTTTATCCGAAGAAGGTCAAACTCTATGACAGATATAGCTTATCCTTTTGCTTTACTGGGTACTAAAGTCACACGGGCTGCTGCTGACATCTTCAACGGCGGTACTGTTGCCCTTCTAACTGCTTCGGGCGGGCGAGTCCTTCTGACTCATATAGAGGTAGAAGTGACGGCTGCCAACATGGACGGAACTGCTTCAACCACGAGACTTGTATCTAATCCAACTGTAGGCACGGACGTTGACCTATGCGCCACTGTTGATATTAATGCAAATGTTATAGGAACCATTTACTCTCCGGCTGGCCCCATAGCCACTGCGATGCAAGCAGGACTTGGCCACGTTATCGGTCTTAGCCACAAAGGGTACGTTATTCCAGAAGGCACTGTAGACATCATATCTTCCGCAGATGCAGGTACGGGTGGGGCACTCGGTAAAGTTGAAGCCTGGTACATTCCACTGGACGTTGGGGCAACCTTGGTTTCGACCTAAAATGACAACCCCTCAAGCCCACGTTAGCGTTGAAAGCGCAACTCTTTTAGAGGCGATACTTAACGGTACTGCCTCTCTTGTCTTACAGGGCGTAACCACCGAACACACGGTTGACGATGTGTACGAAGTGCTAACCCGAATCGAAGCACATCTATCTAAACTATCAGGTCTTGATCTAAGGCCAGGGGAGACCCCATAATGTCATTACGCATTTTAGGATCAGACGGCAAAGAAATAACCTCGGGTCAGTCCGGGTCAAGCAGGCGCCTTGACGTATCTGCCCGAGCAGACTCCCGCGCATATTATGTCTCCCGAGACAACGGATTGATGTTCGCATGGGTACACACTTACAACTCGGATGACGATGACACCATTCTATTAGTGAAGAATATTCACGCGGATAAAGACCTCGTGATTGCTCACATGGAAGCCACGTCCGATAAGATTACACGCTTCATTGTCCACCTACCCACCGTTGAGATTACCTCTCCAACAGGCTCGGTGGTCAAAGGTAAGAACCTAAACTCAGCGCGTTCCGGGGACGGCACCAAACACTCCACCGGCATAGGTGATGAAACCACCAACGTTCTAGGTGATGAAATCGGCAGCGCCTTGGCTGGCATAAACGACTCCAAGCACTTCGAATACCTTGACGGGCTCCGAATTGCCCCTCAGAAGTCCATCGCCATTGACAGTACCATAGGCAGCACTGCCCTGGTCACGGCCACTATCATAGGCTTCTTCGACACCGCAGAGGAATAAGTATGAGCGTCACAGTTGATGGCATACTAGGCCCTGACGGCAAACCCTGGTTCTCAGACGACAAGGGGTTCCAACATGTAGTAGTTCGAGACGATGGGGCGCTGAAGTCAGGGCCTAACCGACTCACGTTCTTCTCACAACTATTAAAAACTTCAGCCGGTGTTACCAACCAAGGTGTAAATGGGTCTGTGACTCCGGTCATATCCTTTATTGCTGCGTCCCCCGACTTCGACATACACATCATGAAAATCCTGATTAAGATTCAGGACACCGCAGTAACCCATCAGTCCTTCGGTAACATCTCACTTCTAACCAATGGATTCGACATCCTATCAATTGAGAACGGAATCGAGACCTTCTTCATCGAGAAGGCAAAGACGGGTGGAGATGTTATCATACAATCCGCTACAACCCTCGCATGGGGCGATGACGCCTCCTCTTTCGAGTTAACCAACATCACCGGCACTGAAGATGCTACAGTGGTCGTAATTCCCGTCTCTGACTTCATACCCAAGGGTTTACGTCTCGGCCGGGACAGCAGAGACCTTCTCTGTGCTGTTGTGAACGACGATCTTACCGGCCTGACTGATTTCACCATCCGCGCAATCGGGTTCAAACACTTCCCATGACCGACATCTTACTAGCCGCAATTCTAGTCGTTTTGCTCTGGCCTTACGTGCCTAAACACGTGCATCGAAACATGCGTCGGTGGTTGACTTCACACTTGTCACGGTGATAGACTTTAGGTATGGATAATATAACAGCAGAATATAACGACTTCAGGGAGTTGTACAAACTCCACCCCGAACTCGAACATGAACTAAGGTCAATCATTCTCGAACGCATACTTCGAGATAAAGACCTTGAAATCGTCCGCCTCACCGACCTATGCGAGGCACTCCAAGAACCGACGCCTGACGTCGCCCCGGGGCCATTCGACCATTACGAGGAAGAACCCCCGGAATAACCATACCGGAGGCTCCACATGCCCGTACTGGGTGACCGCACCAAAGTCCAAATGCGCCAATCCGTTGGCTACAATCTCCTCGGCCAACGCTTCCACGTAGGCGTTACCACCTCTGAAGTAGACGCTTCTTCTGTTCTTGACACCTCGCTCCGTGGGGGGGATAACTCCCATAACGGGGAGTGGGTGTTGCTTACCTCTGGCACCAATCTCTCTGAATTCCGATCCGTATCGGACTTTGCCAACGCTACAGGTGACCTCACCGTTCCGGTAGCCTTCTCGAACTCCGTCGCCTCTGGCGTCACCTTTGAACTCTGGGCGCAGAAGTATGCCCCTGACTGGGTAGAGAACGTCATGGATCAGGTGATCCTTGAGACCTACGCCCGGGCCTACGACCCCGTCGAAGTCAAGCTCCACACTGGTGGAGGAGTCTCCCGCTTTGATATGTCCACTGGCATCGCTGCCATCCAAAAAGTGATGTACAGGAGCCGTTTTAAGGGGGAGGAACTACACGCATGTGACCGGGTGTTCGACGAGACCCTGGAAACCGGACTGACCGCAGCCCTCGATACGTTTGACCGACGCAAAGGGGACTCCGTCAAGATTACAGTGGCCACTGGCGCTGCCGCCTCCGCCAAGATCACTGACTCCATCACTTCCAAGAACATCTCCGGCATGACCCACCTTGAAGGGTGGATCAAGTCCTCGATCACCATCGCTGCCGGGGCTATTGACATACTCCTAGATGACACGGCGAGTTGTGCCTCACCACTGGAGACTATCGCCATGCCCGCCCTCACTGCCGGTGTGTGGACACGTTTTGAGGTAGCTTTAGCCAACCCTCAAGATGACACCGCCATCATCAGTGTGGGCGTGCAGTTTACCACCGACTCCGGCGCCCAGACCTGTTGGGTAGACGACCTGATCGCCACCAACGTGGACTCCGCCACTTACGATGAACTCCACCCGCACGCCTACCGGATTGACAAAGAGGCTGTTGACTTCATCCTTACCGAGACGGCAATGCACGCTCTCGGGTACTCCCAACTGAAAATCAAGGGTGGGGACAAGCCCACTCTACTGACTGCGGATTCCACCGTGTCTGAGGTGTCTTCGACGTATATCGTAAACGCCACCACTGCTCAAATTTTCCTGTTCGGTGGAGAGAAAGACTTGCAAGCACATGTCTTCTGGGCACGGCGTGCTAAGGAGGCCCGTCAGGGTCTCATGCGCATCCGGGGCGCTAGGAAGGTACGCTAATGCCCGAACGACTAGAAACTGGCAACATATCCCTCGGCGGGTTCGAGTACGAATTGAAACCGGGCACCCGTGTCCGGCGCTTCTTGGCGTCTCAGCCTCCGCCGCGTATGATCATCGGTGACCTGACTGCCGGGGTCACGCTGAACGAGTCCCGCATCTCATGGTCTGACTTCCGAGGTGGGATCGGCATCGATAAGATGAACCCCGACAAGGATCAGAACCGTGCGTGGTACGGCACTTGTAACCTCCGACACAGCAAGAATATTGTCCCTGGCCCCTTGGCCACCGCCACAACCATGCCCACCATAGGTTCCACTTTCAGTGTGGGAGCCATGATTGAACGCGCTAACATAATGTATGCCGCCTTCGGCCCTGACATTTACGCTTATAACTCCACCACTGACTCCTGGGGGAGTTCTCTCAAGACTATGGGAGCGAACGCGACGCATGCCATCAACTTTCGGCACGACGGGACAGAGTTCATAGCCTTCGCTAACGGCACGGAGTACACCCTGTTCGACGGGAGTACCTGGAGTACTGAAGCTCGTGACGCCACCTACCTACAGTACTGGCACAGCCGGTTGTGGGGGGTGGATTCCACAGGCCTGCTTTGGAGCGCCACCGTTATGCGGACAGACTCCGAGGCAGATGACGCTCAACTCCCTCTGCCCAACGACTTCGTCTCTAACCTATTCCAGGCGCGTTCGCCGGACGGTGACATTGTCCTGTTCGCGTCCACCCTACGAGGACTATTCATACATGACTTCGAAAACTCTCGATGGAATGAAACAGAACTTGACCTACCTTTCCACCCGGAAAACGGCCTCGGTGCAACGCGTTGGCAGGACTCCGCTTACATATCAAGCGGCCTTGGAGTGTACAAGTATATCAATGGTTCTAACAGTGCAGTCATTAGCGTTGTTGGCCCAGATCGCGACCATGGCCTTCCGGCAAATCGCCGGGGTGTTATACGTCAACTGCTCACTACACTCAACGAACTGGTTGCCCTAGTAGACGCCACGACCTCCCCCTCCGCTCTGTCGGTGGTTCAACCGGAGGATGGTGGGGACGCTGATGTCATCCAACCCGACTCCGGGTTCAGTACTCTACTGGGGTACGACGGCCTGGGATGGCAAGTGTTATGGGAGTCGGCTGACGACACCTTGGCTATCACAACTGCCACTATTTCAAACGCCTACAACGACTACCGTTTATGGTGGGCTCAGAATGAGATTATATACTGGCTCCGCTTGCCCCGGGATATCATCAACCCCGACCACGTAACCGACCAGGAGTACAATGCCTCCTCGACCTTGGAGACCCCTTGGTTCGACGCGGACGAAACCTTTACGGACAAACTAGCCTTGCGTTTAGCTGTATACCTGACGGACGCTTCAGCGACGTCCACCCTTAAAGTGGCCTACCGTTTGGATAACGATGACAATCCCGCCAATGAGACCACTCTTGGCACCATCACGGCCACTGGCAATACCGAATACCTATTCCCGAACGCCACCGCCCCTGTGGGCCTCGCCTTCAAGACGATCAAGTTCGTGTTTACCATGGTGCGAGGCGCCACCACCACTGACCATGTCAACTTGGGCCGTGTCGAATTTTACTTCGAACGGCGTACCCCGGTGCGTTGGGGGTTCTCGACGACGCTGATTATCGCCGAACACGCCGGACTCAGCAATCAGAGTCCCATGGAAATGTACGACAACATCATTGCGGCTATCGCCGCCGGTACGTTGCAGGAGTTGACTTATCGTAACCTTGACGCCAACACGGACGGGGATAGTAATCCGTACAACCACTACGTCCGTATCATAAATGAAACTGGCCTGGACTCCCTAGCCTTCGACTTCTCGGGAGAATTCACGCTCAACATGGTGGAACTGTAATGAAATTTATTGGAGGCCGAATTACAATCACCTCGGCCGCAACTAGGATACAACTTACCTCTCATGCCAGTATCGACGCCAACATGAAGTTGATTTGGTTCTCCTGCAACGCTGACCCGGACAACACGGGCTCGGGCTTCATTGGTAACTCCGACGTTAGTAACGCCATCGGAGTGACCCTTGTTAAAACGGCCACGCCTACCGTTTTACCACTGAGACAGATTGACAAGAAGGGAAGCATTGATCCGTCGACGGTTTGGTTCGACGCGGACAACAATGGTGACAAGATTGAGTTCTTAGCCTTGTTCGAATGACCACGAATCCAAACGTACAGGGGACAGCGCCGGAGGTTCTGTGCTACAATGCATTGGTAGGGTTGGGGTTGATACCCGACGTCGACTTCGCATTCCAGGCCGGAATCCTCGGTGGGCGGAGTGTTAAAGGTGGTCAAGTAGTAGACTTCCTTTTCGCAAACCCCCCGAATCTGGGAATTTCTATACTCGGAGAGTACTTCCATTACAAACTGCACGGCGGCTCACGGGCCACCGATATAATGAACGCGCAGAACCTTCTGCTGCTTGGAATAATCGTTATACACATTGACGAAGATGACCTGATCGCCGACGCTGACAGTGTCGTGCGTGACGCACTAAATTTCAGGGACAGAAGCAAGCTGTCAAGGGGTCTATAATGGTACAACTAGCACATTTCCTATACACGAACTTAGGCGTAGCCATCAGCGGTGCAGACGTTGCTGTCTTCACTGTTGCCACGGGCGCCGACGAGACCACGTCCTCGGGCTCCGCCACCGCCACGACCACCACGGACTCTGCGGGGTTCTGGCAGGTCACTGGCTTGGCCGAAGGCATCTACGATATCCGGATCACGTTCGGTACCTCCATACGCTGGCGGAGGTACAACACCGAATTGTCACTCCTTCAATTGGAGACTGCCACTCTCAAAATTCGTAACCCGGCCGACACGTTTGTATACGACATTCTACCTGCCGCAATCATAGCCAACCGTACCCTTACCCTTCCTCTACTGACTGGAACGGATACAATGGCGGTGCTTGCGCTTGCCCAAACGTTTACCAACAAAACACTTACCAGTCCCGTAATCAACACGGCTATATCTGGTACTGCCTTCTTAGACGAAGACGACATGAACTCTGACTCCAACACGCAAGTCGCGTCACAACAGTCAATAAAAAAATACGTCGATGACAACGCTGGTCGTACCAGTGCGGTTTGGGTACAGCCCCATGCCATAGGCCAAACAGCCACGCTTTCTGTAGGTGCTTTTGGTGATGACGCCCGTTACTCGGGTGCCTCGGTAGGAAGTGCGTCTGCCATTGGTCAAGCATTTATGGCCACTGTAATTCCCACCGATTTTACCACCTTAACGAAGGCTGTATTACTAGTTTTACCTGTCGAATCAGGCAACTTAGTTTGGCGTCCTATCACAGCCTTCGGTGCCGATCAAGAACAATCTGATGCCAACACTGATAATATAGCTGAAGCCACAATCGGTGTTATAGCTGACCGACTTGAAGCCTTAGATGTTGCAGCCGCTTTTACTGGTATTGCAGCGGGTGACTATCTTGGTCTGCAATTCAACCGCGAAGGGGACGATGCAGCAGATACAATCACAACCCTGCATGTCATCGGGCTCTTACTGGAGTACACATAATGAACATAACTGAATTTGCCAACTTTGAGTTCAATGCTGAGGTTCTCGGTGATGAACTCGCGGCATTAAATATAGCCATATTAGGATTCGGACGTCGAAGTCGTCGTTGGGATAACGATGGTATCATGACTCTCTCCCTTCCCTATATCATAGTGAAACGTGACCGGGCATTAACAGCGAATCAGATCGTAAGGGTGCAACAGGTGTTTGATAATCACATTCCACCAACGCCTTTGCCCACTATTAGGGAGCGATACGACAATGCCTCAACTGATACAGAGCGCCTAGATATTCTCAGTGAACAATTGTAATGGATGCCAAAGAAATTGAAGCAATAACAGAGATGCCCGAGGGGGAGTGGCGGGTGTGGCTAGCCACGAAATTCGAGGCCATAGACGTGCGCTTTAGTGGGTTGGAGAGGAAGCGGTGGCCGTGGGCGCTGGCTGGTGGGGGAGTCGGGGGATTGGGCGCGGTAGCCGCCGTGATGGTGAAGCTACTGGGCTAACGGTGCCATGAAATACGATGACAGTCTCGGCACTTCTGGAACCCATAGTAGTTCTTGTAACCCCGAAGCACTAACCCATCACACCCCTCGTAAGGACATCCGTTCTTAATGTAACGAGGGGTTATTTTTCGTTTGCTGGACATCAGTTTCGGCTGCTGCCGATCATGTTGTGCAGGCCGTACATGGCCACGAAGTACCCGTGAGGACAGGTGAACCGCATCAGATCATGGCGTGCTGTCCAGGTGCAAGGAAGTTCACTGCCATGTATCTGTATGTGCGCTTGGATCAGTTGGAACTGCATGATGGGGAACGTCCATCCGTGCAACCCACTGAGTTCATCGTTCTCGTCAAGCATGCTCCGTTCGAGCAGGTGGATCGCTTGTTCTTGAGTCAGGTTTTCTTCACGCATTGTGGTTTATACCTCAGTTAATTGGGCCTGAGTTAGGGAGTCAAACCCCAGTCGTCGGCTTATCGCCGAAGCTCTGTCGTTGAGCTATGCCCAGGCATATGGTGGAGGTGGCCGGAATCGAACCGGCGTTCCCGTCCGGAAGGGTGGCAAACCCTCCCATTCAGCGTACCTTACACCCCCTAGTCTATGAACCTCGCCGCTTCGGTAAAGGGCTCCTCTTGTAGCACCCCGTCCGGGCCGACCAACTGGAGTTCTTCCCGGGTGCGGAACTCGGTGAACGGAGAAATCTCCCCGGGGAAAGCACGCTCCAAGAGCTTGCCCTTATACCACTCAGGGAACCCACGGGCCAGGCCTCGGCTAATCGTCTTCCAATGGTGCTTGAACAACTGATCCTTGATCATCTCCTCGTCACCGAGGATGTCATCGTTCAACTCCTTGATCAAGGGGCCGATGTCTTTGGGCTCGTCAAGCAGGCGCCCATCATCCCGCAAGTGTTGTACGACTTTCTCCCACCGGGCCTCGGTACGGAAGTTGTCGATGATGATGGCGTCGATGTCCTTGTTCGACGGGTTCCGATCACCCCACGACTTGTCGTGGATTTCCTTGAACGCCTCGCTGACATACTTCCCCATCATGACGTGCTTGTCGGGACAGAAGCGATCATAGTTCTTGGCTACAACCCCCTCAATTTTACACCCTCCGAGACATGAATCACGTTCGAGGAATTCGAGGAACTGTTCGGGCGAGGTGATCTTAACCAACCCCAGGTAAGGAACAAATTCAAGACCGATCCGAACACTCTCCTCAAACGCCTCTTGAGGCGTGAGGTACCTCTCCCCTGCGTCGGTGGAGATATCAAAGAGGATGACATTACCTTTTGGTACTCGGGAATACTCCAGGGAGTTGTGATGTGGCTTACTGAGTACCTCTCCCCGGTATATCCAGCCGGGATGTAGGGTATCTTCCAACTCGTAGACCGTCTCAACTGCGCTTTTGAACATGGCGTCAGGACTCTCGACTGTGATCTGGCGTCCCTTAGATCGCGCCCGTACCTCGCCCTCCAAGACTCCAAAAGAGAATTGTGATCCGTCCACTTTCTCCTGTAGGTGGACTGGTTCCGCAAAGATTCCTTCAATCGCGCGGTGTCCGAGATTGTAGACCGAGGGGTAGCTTGGTATGTTACCCATATTAACACCCCTTCTCGGCCCCATGGGCGTGGCATTCGCAGTCAGTGTCCTCAGGGTTCTCAGGTTTTTCTCCCCAGAGTTGTTCGAGGTTGCCGATCATCTCCATCACGTCGACAGCCTTTTCTCCCTCGGCGAGGACAATACAGGCGTTCAGTTTTCCTTCCGAATTCCGGAACACGACGTGCGCCTCACCCGCATTCGAAGCGGCCATGAGTTGGGCTAATTGTTGGGCTGCTGGTTCAACTGCGTTGATGTCCATCGGTTAGCTTACTCCCATCTATAATGTAGTGAATTTCGGACGGTACCATAATCGGGGTCAGCTTAACCTTCCCCTTGCGCAGGAACTTAGGAAGCAGGTACCTAAACGCCTCCCACCTGTTCTGAATTGCGTACCCCCGGTGAACCAGAGGCCCCTCCCACACGGATGTCTTCTCTAACGTGCCAGTGATAGTGGCCGTGACCTTTGAAGCGCCGATGGACATGTTGATGGCCCACTGCTTATCGTTACGGTCAGCGACCACATTCCTGGGTAGGAAAAGTTGCAGCATGATCTTTAACCTACCCATTGCGGCAGGATGGATGGTGGGGATGGTGGTACCCGGCGAGAACTCGTGCTTACACATCCATCGCCTCCCATTCGTCGGCCTTCTCACGAAGGCGTTCTATCATGTACTTTCGTAACTTCTCTGCCATGACCCGAGGCGCTTCGGATGCGAAACTCAGCTTAGCGAGTGACGATTTCTTCATCTGGGAGCTACACCCAAATGTAATGCTGACGTCCATCTGTATGCTTTGCTGCGCCGGGTTGTCCGAGGAGGAAACGCCGAGGGGGAACCTCTGGTCACTCCCGAAGACGGCCTTGAACTGTTTGACCATCTCATTCCGATCCATTGGGTCTGTTAGGTTCGCCATGATACCTCCTAAATGGTTACCTTCACGTCGACTTGGTAGATGCTCTTGTTCCCTTGTTGCTCCCGTTCAGGCTTCAACCTAATCACCGCACCACCCATGACACCGGGCCGCATCATGGCCTTCTCAGCGTAGCTACCCTGCTTCCTCCCCTTGTGGTTGGAACACTGCTGCATGCTCCTACTCCACCCACCGCACGCTACGAACCGGGTGCTGGCATCAAAGATCACCGGCTCCGGTGTGTCCGTAATGTCCAGCGTGTCAATCTTGACCACCCCCAACTGTGGGACGTGGCCTTGGAGGAATAGCTGGACTGCCGGGTACCCCACCTTCATGTGGTAGAGCTTGTTGATGGCGTTCGCAGGCATGACGCCGGCCCCTCCGCTCCCGTGGTGAAGGAACATCTTGATCGAGGCCGTGTGTCCATCGTCCTTCTTGAATCTCACATACCCGAGTGCCGAGTCACCCAAGAAGGGTGCGCCCAACCACTCTGCTAGGAGGGTGTCGGACGTGTGACCATCGGAGAACTCGAAGTAGTGGTGCCCCTGTACAAAGCCAAGCCAGTTGCCCTTCGTGGGCCCCAGCACCCTGTACAAATCCTTAACATCTTCCATGGCCGCACGCTCTAGTCGCTTACCTGTGGTCTCATGGAATCCGCCTGCGCCGAATGCGCTCCGCTCACTAGTGGAGGCCAAGTCCACCCCGTCACCGAGGTACACGAACAAGGCGTTCCTCTCCATACCCCAAGCCAGATGGCGCGCTAACTTTTTCAGATCGGCCGAGCCGTCCGGCCCATCATACTGTACGTCATTGATGGGCATCAGTAGCCGTGGCTCCCACGGGAGTACGAGGTTGAATACCTCCACTAGTTGATCACCCGGAAGAACAAGAGGGAGACCCCGTTAACGTGCGTGAACCCGGGGTAATCCTCCTTCAACTGCGCCAATAGGGCGTCGTAGTTGCAGGTGGTGTGGTCATGGCCAAACTGCTTAAGGATGGTGCGATCCGTGGTACAGAGCCCGGAATAATGGCCATAATACCGGGTGTCCAGCACCTCAATGACGTGGTCGTTGTGGTCATCGGGTTGGGAATCGTCCATGTGCATCATGTACACGCCGATGGGGATGGTGGACAAGTCCATGCCAGGCCGCACAGCGAGGTTAATGCCCTCCGCATTCAAGTATTCTATAGGATGGGTGCTTAAAAGCACTGGAGGGCCAGTGGTGACCTCCTCCGAGGGCTCAGAGGGGTCAGGAACTTCATCCCCGTCATCGGTATAGTGGCGGACAGAGCCATCTTTATCGAAAACGGTATACCCGCTCTCGTTTTCTACCTCATTGGTTTCGGGTTCCTCGTGATCCACCCAGGTCTGGGCGATCAACGCTTCAATGGGATCAGGTATGGGATCGTCCCCTCCAATGCTTACGCCTATGAAGGGTGATCCGTCGTTGTCAGGGCTCATAATTTTTCTCCTTTTGGTAATCTTTCGTTGCCGGTTAATGACCGACCACCAGTCCCGCCCACACTGCGAGGGATGCGACGATCTATAAAGTTGCGCTCGGAGCGAGTAGCCTCATACTCTCGCCACCCACACTGGGCACAATACCATTCTTCAAACATGATATCCCAGACTAGGTCTCCGATTGCACACCATCCGCAAGCGTGTTTGAGAATTTGCGTGTTGCTTTCCGCAGCGGGGAACCGCAACTCGTGCCGGGGGATTCTGAATACGTGTGTGTTAAACATCAATCTCACCTTAGTGTACCACACGTGTCAAGCAGCAACCATCCAAGGTTCTGCTTTATCGGTGGGAGTCATGTCAGTCCAGTTGGTTCCGATGTTCACTTCAGCAGGTATGTAAACTCCAATTATACCATCCATCATCTCCTGGCACAAGGCTTCGACTTCCTTCACGATGTGCGGTTTGATTTCGAATACCATTTCATCGTGGATAGTGAGGAGGATGTGGCAGTCGTGGTTTAAACCACGATCCTTTAGCGCCTCGCTCATTTTCCACAACCATATCTTCATTACTCCAGCGGCGGAGCCTTGAATAAGGTCGGGCATAACAGATCGTTCAGCATGATTACGGGCAGCACCTGGCCCGGAGAATATGGCCGGCCGGTAGACTCGAAATCCGAATAGAGTTTCAGTGTACCCGGTGTCGTATAGATGTTCGACGAGTTCACGTCGCTTGGCTTCCACGTTCCGATACTTGTCGGATAGAAAATCCACAACTGCTTGTCCCTCCTCGGGGGTGAGCCAATAAGCCGCCGTACGAATCCCCTCATGCCCCGCCCCATTGAGCCAGCCCATGAAATTACGTTTACCAATTTGTCTCTCCTCTTTCTGCGCCTTAGTTATTTCCCTGCCGTACACGAAGGTAGCGACGGGGCAGTACACGTCTCCAACCCCGGACAGTTCCTCCAACAGAAGGTCTTCTCCTGATACAAATGCTCCTATCCTTGGTTCTTCTTGACCAGCGTCAGAGGTCATGAGGACGCACCCGTCCTCGGGTATGAATGAGCGCCTTAAATCGGCGGCCCACTTTGCCATGTAAGGTCGTTCGGAGTCCCCATGATGGGTGATATTTTGGAGATTGGGGCCTGAACTAGTGAGCCGTTGGGTATCTGCGCCTTCCTGAGCAAGGCCTGGTTTCTCCTCCCATTGTCCTGCCTGATGGAATGCCGGATGGATTCGTCCATCCTCATGTACGAGTTCCGGCAAACGTTTAATGTTGTTGTTGAGGAGGTGGACAATGGACTTGAGCAACACAAGGTTAAAAACGCATTCCTCTCCTCGGTAGTTGGGGTGTCGTAGGGTATCCATGTCCACTGAGGCATCCCCGGACGGTGTATACTTGACGGGCTCCCATCCAAGACCGGCAGGAAAATATTTGATGACCGTGCGTGCGCCGGTACGTACACCGACCACACACTGATAGGAAACGCACTCTTTACGTTTGCAGTCGGGGTCATGGGCAAGCCTTCCTTTCAACTCTCGGTCTACTAGCACCCGCACCTTACCCGGCGCCCCGTACAGTAGCTTGCGGAGTTGGTGGTCTGAGTTTAGGTTGATCGCTTCTTGATCTTCAGTTGGTAACGCCGTCCCCCCGAAGTAGGAGATAAGTTTGCCATTGAGAATCGTTCGACCACGAATGAGCCTACCTCCGAGTTCCAAACACGGGGCAGGGTCGAATCGAATTCCTCTGGCCTGCATGTCTCCGAGGATGGGAATAAGACGCCTCTCCATCTCGTACAATTCACCGAGACCCAGAAGTCGCACCCGCTCCTCCAGGCGCTCGAACAGACGCAGTTCCAAATCAGAGTCCGCACTGCCGTATTGTATGACCTCGTAAGAATCCTCCCAATTGACCGCCTCGAACCGAGTCTGGCGGACGCCAAGCTCAGCCCATGAGAGGTCTTTGAGTTGTGTAGACGGAAGGCGTAGTACGTAAGCCAAGAGCTTCGCGTCGTGAAGGTTGCGTATAGTAATGCCTTGGCCAAGGGCCACCAGGTATTCGAAAACAGCATTGTGGGCTATGACCTCCACGGAAGGGTCTTCCAGAAACGGGCGAAGCGTTTCAATATCCGTGGTGGTACGGTATATAGCCTCGCCGACCTTAACACAGACCGAGTAACCGATGGGCGAGCATCTTGTGGGTTGGAAAGTACGACGCCAACGCGGGTCGGTAGTTTCGAAGTCAAAGGCGAATCGCTTGACACCAGATAGGAGTCTAACAATGTCGACATCAGACGCTCCGGTGTAATCCCCAAGGCTTTCGTCTCGTCGGCCTTTAAGTATCTCCCCAAGGCGTGCCCAGTCAGCGAGGATAACATCGACAAGACCTGGATTTGCGCGGGGGTGGGAAGCACTAGGGTTGTACATTGGGACAACAAGAATTGTTGTATCAGTATCAGGAATTTTAAAATCGAAGGGCCGTCCGTGGTGAGTGCCCACCCTTGCTTCTGGATCGAACCATCGGATAGCTGCGTCTCCCAGTGCAAGCACCACGTCGGGTTTCTGTGATTGGAGATAGTCCAGAAAGTATCCGGAGCAGTTATCGCGTTCAACTGGTGTACTAGGTTTATCACCCGTGCTTCCTCGGGGAGGCCTGCAATGTACAAGTAGCTCCCGTCGTGTAGCTTCGTAGTCGACATCTAAGTACTCCTTCAACAGCCAGGTTAGTCTTTGTTTCACAAACCCTTGAGGCCCTATCAGGGGTTCAGGATTCCGCCTCGCCTCGCCCTGCTTGTCGGGTTGCATGGTGACCAAACAGATGGAGGCGTCAAGGGGGCCAGCAGATTGCACGACAGTCCGCCTCGACTCACAGAGCCGAGGACAGACGTCGCAATCTACAGGGGGAGCCAGTATGCGAAGTGTGGAAGCTGCCATAGAATGACTCCAACTATAGATATGAATGCTACCATGGCGACAGTAGGCGCCACCCACGATGGCATTAGGGTAACAGGATTTGCCTGGCGAGGACACAGGCATGGTACATGTTAGGTACGCGAAACCCTGCGATGGTGTTGAGCATGGGGTGTTCAGCAATCGATCCCTCGTCTTCGATCACCATAATTATGGGCACGCCGAAGGCGTCCGCCCACCCAAACTCAATGGCTGTGCCAGTTGTCCTCTCAGTAGAACCGAGAAGGTTGGCGATCACTAGGTCAGACGACTGGACGTCGTACCTATCTCGGGCCGTGATCCCTTGAGCAGAGGTCAGGGGGTGGCGCTCATAGAGGGACACGTCGCTCCCAATCAACCCTTGTTGCGGAATGAGCCCTTCCTTGTGCCGGAGGGGTGAGTACCCATCAATGCCCCACTCCCGCAGCGCACGAATGGCCTCGAACCTCCAGCCCGTAGCGCCTTCAAGATCGACGCTTGTTATGGGGCCGGCGAGGTAAACCTTGTAGTTGTTCATGAGAACGGAGCCGCAGGTATGTACCCACCGCCTCGGACAGGGCCAGCCATGCGTACTCGATCCAGAGCAGCCACGATAGCTGCCTCCTCCTCCACATTAGTGGGTAAGAGCAAGGATTGGTCGGTGTTCGGGCGGTCATCGCCAGGGCCAGGGGCGCCGGGTATCTCCAACTCCAGGTAGTGGAGGAGGAACAGCAGGCAGCACGTGGCATGTGCGATGTGTGACTCACCCGTTTCAAGGTCTAGGTCTTCGCCCTCTTGAAAGGCGAAAATGTGACGCATGGCAGCGTCGACAAGACGGGAGTACGAGAACCCCTGCCTCCAGTTGTCTCTGCCATACTTAGCCGCGCCTGTATCCAACACCCGAGCCACTGCCATCAGCGAGTGACCCGGGAGCATAGACATAGGAGGCTTACCACTATCCGCCTTTACAGCGGAGCCCTGTTGGTCGTAGTTGTTTGCTTCTTCGTGCATTGTGGTTTAAACCTCAGTCCTTGGGGTTAGTCTTCGTCTTCGTCTTCGTCGGCAACCCAGGTGTCGCCCATGTAGAAGTTGTAGACTTTGTTCTTGGCGGGGAAGTCATCCTTCGCACGCTCTTTCCCGATCTTGGCCACGCAGATGATCGAGTCGAGTTGCTGGCAGAGGTTCTCCAACGTTTCTTCCAGGTCATCACCGACGATGGTGAGGTGGACGCCTTCGCCCAGGATGTGGTCGACGTCCGCCCGGAAGTTACCCTGCGATTCTTTGACCTGGTCGATCACAGATTCTTCGGCGTCTTCGGCGGGTTCCGGCGAGAAGTACATCATGCCGAACACCCTTCGGTTCAAGAACTCGACGGGCTCAACCACCGCCAGGGAGTACGCAATGTACGGGTGGCCGGGGGTCTTGCTCTTGTCACCGGAGTAGCGTATCTCTACGCTGTCCTCGACAAATTGTACGAGCCATTTGTTGTCTTTCGGAGCGCCCTCTTTCCGGGTGGTGGGTAGGAGATTGGGGCCGTCCTTGCGTTCAACCACTTCTCCGCCTCCGAAAAATCCAACGGTTTCTGTTTTTGCAGCCATAGTTATTCGTTTTCCTTCTTTTCGATTTCTAGTTCTTCGATCAGCGCCATGACTTTGTCCCAGGTGGGGTTAAGCATGTCGCGTTCCCTTTTTGTATCCCGAGCGTAAGCGTCCAGCCACCTAGTCAGGACGGCTACCTTCGAGTCAGGAACTAATTGTAGGTGGAAGTCAAAGCTCCCCTTCCGCTTCGGATCAGTCTTCACCTCGGTTGCGTACTGATACCACAAGGCATCGAGTTTGTACGGCAACCATCCAGCGAAGGCCCCCTTCAGCATGGGCCTGAGCATAGTCTTCCGTGTGTCCTGGCTGTACTTCACCTTACCGTCTGAACCTACGATAAGGGGCCGAGCCTCTTGTGGGTCAGGCTCCTGCGAACTCCAGAACAGGGAGAGTAGGGCGGCGTGCGACACGGCAGGGTGTAGTACCCGGAACAGCCGTCGCATCAGTGTGCCGTGAGCGCCATAGACCTTGAGCATGGCACCCTCCCCTTCGTCATCCAACGCATCTTCGATCTGCGCCTGAGCGAACTCAGACCAATCGTCCATAGCGATGGCCTCCCACTTGTACTGCTTGGTTACCAAGAACGCCTTCTCTAGCTTCTCAATTTCCTTGACCAAGCCTTTCGAATTCGTTGGTGGTATGTGAACTACACCGTACCCCTCCTCCTTAAATTGGGGCACATCGTACGCGTCGGTTGACCCGTGGTTGTCGAAGTACAGGACTTTTGTTGGGTCAATGAGCTTGGACTTGAATAAGGTGAGTGCAAGGTGGGTCTTCCCCGCCTTGGGTGGCCCCATTAGTCCTATGATGGGCGGTCTGCGCATCTATTCTACCTCCCATGGTTTGATGCGGAGCCAGTGGAACAGGTCGACAAGCGCACCGTACTGTTTGCGTTGGGCGTCAATGTCAGCGACCATCTTAACCTCGAACCATGCACCGTTGGGGTCTTCCTCTTTGGGAAATCGGACAATGCCTGCACCCTTGGGTGCAATCCCTGTGAGGTGTTCGAACCCTTCAGCATAGGCGCCGAGTTGGAGGGCCTGTTCATAGTAGAACCCGTTGCTTGTCTTCCAGTCGAATATCCACCAGTTCCCGTCCTTGTCCATAGCCACTGCGTCCACGGTACCCGCCACTTGCCAGTTGGGCATCCATACCGTAAGCTCAGTCGCCATCCACACCAGTCCTTTACCACGCTCAAACTTCTTGAACGCAGCAACCACCTTCTTCAAACCCTTCCCGTACTTGGGCTCAGGTTTGTCGAAAATCTTGGACTCCATGTACATTTGAATGGCTTCGTGGGCACGTGTGCCCCAGTCAGCAGCTTCATCCTTAACGCGATCCGGTTCAACGTCCGCGTCCTTTAACATGGCAAGTATCTTTGACCTATTCACGGCTCCCTTGGTGGCGTCCACCGCAGCAGCTACGTGGTTTAAGGCCACTCTCCGGCTCCATACTAGGAGACCGGGCTTGGGTATCGTCTTGTCTAGAATCGTCGTGACCCTATTGTACT
>SDBT01003066.1_pt1 | contig 29033 bp, 28 predicted proteins | sample 2277101 | NCBI WGS metagenome assembly SDBT01 (sample SAMN10404973, study PRJNA504765) | marine sediment metagenome | isolation source: marine sediment core GS10_PC15, 103 cmbsf | place: Arctic Ocean: Southern Knipovich Ridge | collected 2010
TTTCAGGCCACTCACCATATCATGTATAATTTTTTTATCGAGCGTTAGCGGACATCGAGAAATAGCATCTTTCCCAAAGATAACAAGACCCATGGCATCGTTCGTCCGTTTTTTACTAAACCGAATAGCTTCTTCCTGTGCCACCTCAAAACGCGAACGCTCATCGTCGCTGTAATCCTGATACTGCATACTTCCTGAGGCGTCGAGCACCAGCATGATATCGATCCCATCCACTAGAATGTTTGACCGAGAATCTACCAACTGTGGTTTTGCCATAAGGAGAGCAAGAAGCAGGAGCGTAAAAAATCGTAACAGATAGAGTATCTTCCGATAGGGGTGCGTGCTGGCATACCGCTTTGATTTCACCTGCTGCCCCAACGAATAGTTGTAGTAAATCGGCGCAAAGTACCATCTACGCAACAACAGGCATCCCAAAAGAAAGGGGATAGTAACAAGGAGTATCCACAGATGTTCAAAACGAAAAAAATATTCCAAAACTACGACTCCACTTGCTCAACAAACCACCGATAAACCCGATCCTTAAACGCGTCATCGGTTTCATTCTCTTGCAACGCCATCGGTTTACCAACTATCACCTTAACCGGGTGATGGTACATCCAAAAGGTATCTGGTGGATACACCTTATTGACTCCCAAAATACAGACTGGCACCACTGGACGTTTCAATAATTTTGCAAGTACCACAAACCCTCCATAAAACGGATGCATCTTATCATCGGGATACCGGGCCCCTTCAGGAAAAATCATAACATCAATATCCTTCCCCTTCACCAGCCGCACTAAACGAAGCATTGAACCCATCGCCTTTTGACGAGAGTTCACATCAACAACCACCGTCAACCGTGGTAAAATCCAACGCAGCAACTTCCACTGCATCAACTCTTCACGCGCAAGCCAAATATGCGGCTTACCACGAGCTAACCGTCCCAAAAGGGGTGCATCTATTGCTGATTGATGATTCGCCACAAAAATAACCGGATCTTTGTGCGCGCTATGCGCATCTTCCTCTATATAAGAAACGGGAATAAAAGAAAGCCGCATAATGGAGATAACTCCCCAATACACTACATTCATACCCCAAAAAAGAAGCCTGCTTTTATAGCGAATACGTTCGGGAAACACCATCATTAATATAATGAGGGGGAATGCTAATAAAATTAGTATTGCAAGAAGGAAGCGTGAAATGAATGTTCGTAGAACGGTAGTAATTGTAACCATTGCTTACTGTTTGGGTTGTGGAAAATACAACGATGATTGACTGTGAACAAATTTAATATACAAATTCGTGATAAGCGCCACCTCTATTGGCACGAAGAAAATATATAAGATTGCTGCCATAGTCAGCCCTCCAAAATATCCCAACGCAAAGGCAACAAAATAATAGAGAACAAAATTAATTGAAGCAAGTACCGCCCAAAGGACCACACAAACAGGCAAATTGTACAGCACCATCATAAACCCATTCTGAAATGACCGTAGCAGATCATTCACGGTACCCCTACTATCGAATGCAAACAGAAGCGAAAACATATACCAGATAAAAATAAAGGGAATAACATATACACGAGATATTCCCAAGAAAATCGCCACAATAAGAAGTATCCAGAATCGTCCAATATAGGAACGGAAGTAGGTTATATCTTTTATATCTGTTGAAGGACGCATAGCCAAACAAAATATAAAAAAGAAAAAATGAAGCATGCTATTCAAGATAATTGCTTCCACCCAAAAGAGATGCAACATCTTAATAGAATTGGTCATGATCACCAGGGCCACGATAACAGCCAATGATATCCAGTTACCCCAAGAAGTAAGCGGTTTATTTATTGCCCCATATACATCCACAAACGCTTTCCCCGTCACCATGAGAAATGATTTTAGATTTTGGCGCTCGAACAGCCGTAACGATTCTTTCCACGATTGTATAAGATTCACAACAACCCCTTTATCCAAAACGATCATTTTTCATTTAAAGTACGCCTGGCAAGGCTATCACATACCCAATTAATACTCAAGAATTCTTCCCCCCTGAAGGGGGAAGGGGGTAATTGCGAGCTTTTAATCACCGTATCTATTTGACTTTTTGAAAACTGTTCCTCTATTATGAAATAAAAAACCGCTGTACATAACAGATATTTTAGACATAAATACTATATGAAATGCACAACTAAGAATAAGATCCGCACAAGGGGAAGGACTCTGGCAAGGAGGAACCATGAAAAAATTGGTCATTGTTGAATCACCAGCAAAAATTAAAACTATCTCGAAGATTTTAGGGAAAGATTTCAAAATAATGTCCACTATCGGACATATCATTGATCTACCTCCAAAAAGAATCGGTGTCACTATTGAAGATGACGCCATCGTAATAGAATATGTACCTATCGCAGATAAAGAAAAAGTGATTGCTGAAATATGCAAAGCTGCGCAGGGAGCGCAAGAAATCTATCTCGCCCCCGATCCCGATCGTGAAGGGGAAATCATTGCATGGCATATTGGTAAAGAAATCGAAAAGGTATTCAAAAATAAAGATGCTATGTACCGTATCACCTTTAATGAAATTACCGCACCAGCCATTAATGCAGCAATCAATAGTCCGGGACATATTGACGTGCATAAAGTAAACGCACAACAAGCACGCCGCGTCCTTGATCGATGGGTGGGGTATGAGGTTTCCCCTATTTTGTGGTCAAAAATTTCGCCAGGTCTTTCAGCCGGACGCGTGCAATCAGTGGCATTGCGCTTGATCGTGGATCGCGAAGAAGCGATTCGCGCTTTCAAACCGGAAGAGTATTGGACGGTAGACAGCATATTCCAACACAAAAAAGACAAATTCGTTGCCTCACTTACACATATCAATAAGAAAAAAGTCGAATTAAAAGATAAAAAAACTACCGATAAGGTGGTTGATGATCTTAAAAAGCAATCGTACGTCATCAATTCCGTTGAAGATAAAATCCGCAACAAAAATCCTCTCGCGCCGTTCATGACCAGTACGTTGCAACAGGCTGCCTACAACCGGCTTGGGTTCTCCGTAAAAAAAACCATGCAAGTTGCGCAAAAACTGTATGAGGGGGTACCGCTCGGCGACCCAAATAGCCCCGAAGCGCTCATCACCTACATGCGTACTGATTCGCTCCGCGTTTCCGATACCGCTATAAAAAACGTACGCACGTACATTAATAAAACGTATTCCAAAGAGTACCTTCCCCCTAAGCAAAACATGTATGGCAAGAAGGGCAAAGGGAAAACACAGGACGCTCACGAAGCAGTTCGTCCTATTAATGTGAACGTTTCACCCCAACTAATTAAACGACACCTTTCTCCTGATGAAGCGAAATTATACACGCTGATTTGGCAACGATTTGTGGCCTCGCAAATGAAACCGGCGCAATACGCACAGCGCACCATCACGGTATCCGGAGGAAAATATAGCTTCAGAGCAACCGGTTCCACGCTCATGTTTGATGGGTTTTTGAAAGTATACGGAATTGAAGAGGATGATGATAACAAGATAAAATTGCCTTCAGACATCAAAGCAAAGAATCCAGCAGATTTGAAAAAAACCGACCCAAAACAACATTTCACGCAGCCCGCTCCTCGATTTACTGAAGCATCGCTCGTAAAAGAGCTGGAAAAAGAAGGGATCGGCAGACCAAGTACGTATGCAGCAATTTTAAATACGATTCGTGCACGGGATTACACCAAGCTTGATGAAAAAAAACGGTTCGTACCCACCGAACTCGGATCTGCCGTTACAAAACTCCTTGTTGCAAATCTTCCGCACATCATGGATAAAAAGTTTACTGCCCATATGGAAGAGGATCTTGATAAAATAGCAAGCGGTGAAATGCAACGAGATGATCTTTTAAGAGGATTTTACAGAGAATTCCAAGCCGATCTCAAACGATTCAAGGGGGGAGATGATAAAGGCAAACGTGCCGCAATGCCCACCGATCTTGATTGCCCAAAATGCAAGAAAAATAAGCTCAATATCAAGTTTGGCAAAAGCGGTGAATTCTTAGGATGCTCAGCATATCCCGATTGTGCTTTCACCTCCAACTTCGAGCGTTCCGAAGATGGGGAAATTAAAATCGTCAAAGCCGAACCACCAAAAATGCTCAAGGAAAAATGTCCAAAATGTAGCAAACCAATGCGCACACTCAACGGTAGATTCGGCGAATTTACCGCCTGCTCTGGGTACCCCAAATGCAAATATATCAAACAAGAACTTGCAGGATTTCCCTGCCCACTTGATAAAGGTGAAGTAGTTCAAAAGGTATGGCGTGGCGGAAAATTCTGGGGCTGCGGCAACTATCCTAAATGCAAGTTTGCGGTATTCGATGAGATCGTTGAAAAGAAATGTCCCCAATGCAAACTGCCGTTCCTGATTAAAAAAACAAGCAAGGATGGGAAGGTTACGCTACTTTGTTTCGATAAAGCATGCGGATATAAAAAATCCTAATCGGCAACGCGAAATATCACCGATTCACCGTCTATATGCGATACCTGCAAACAGGTCGTGCGTATCTTGCGCCCATAGCCCGGGGCCGTCCAGGTATCCTGCAGAACCACCTTGGCATGCAATGGAACGGTGAAATGAAGTATCGGTTTTTGCTGATGAATCAAGAGCCAGCTATCGCCCTCCTGCTGCACAGATATTTCTGGCGAAAAAATAAAGTTCTTCATGATAGGCATATCACTCGCTGAAACTCGATCCGTAATGACGCATACCTCTTCATCAATCGCCACCTCCCGCTCAAGAGATACATCGGCTGCAATCTGGTACCGTGCACGCAATACTCCCCCCTGCTTGCATAGATGTTCATCACGTGCTTCGGCCATATCAAGGCCAAAGAGCTCTTTGTGCTCCCGTTCGTGCCCCGGCAGATAACAGGTATTGTGCATAGCTACTGATCTAAATTGATTACGCCAATCACATGATGCGGTGTAAAGATAACTACCAGGATCAATAATAATCGGCACTCCGTGATACGCAATTGTCACACTCCCGGCATCATCATGAAAATGGCCTGAAGGCTGCCGACGATCATACGCATGATGCCGCAACGTCACATGCCAATCATCCGCTTTGCTAATTGAAAGCCCAAATTGAGTGTATCGTTTGACGCCAAAGAAAGTGCCTCGCTTGGAAAACAAAATCGAGGCAACGGTAGGCAATCCAAATAACTCTTTGTGAAGAAAAGATCCTGAATCATCATCACCAATCGCCACCACTTGCCCATCTGCGTTTGGTGTACACCAGTCAAGAAATTCGAGCATGCGATCCACTTTGCATAACAGCTTGTCGTCAACCTCTACACCCATTTCACGAGCCAAAAGAACCACATGCACCGTCAACTCGGTCACCAACTGATGATAGCGGGTGGACCCTTCATACGAACTCCCTTCATCAAAAATTTGCCATTCAAACTCGCACAGGAGCTCACGATAACACCAGTCACGTTTACGTTCATCATCAAAAAACCAACACAAATAAAAGTAGCCAACCAAATTGGAAAGATAATGATTGGAAGTACGCCCATCATAAAACTCCCAGTTGCTCTCCAGGTAGGTCATATGATCGCGCAAACTGCTGATGAATCGATTACAAAACGGTTGATCTTCTTGCCATGCCTCTTGTAACCAATGCCACGCGACAATCCAGTTGGTAGCTCGTATGGCAACCTCCATAGGGCAAACCCAATTAACTCCCAAGAGATAGGGGTTCTCATTCAACCAATCGGCTATTTGTTTTTTGGCAGATTCTGCGTATTTTTCATCTCCCGTCACCGCATCTGCCAATCCCAGAACCGGAAGATGATGAAAGCGAGACAGTTCCCACGGTAGTTTAATATCCTTGGCAATGGTAAAACCATTGCCCTCTTGAATGGAAATATCTGCATAAAACTGATTTGGATCAAACAAACTTTGTGCCCGAGGATCCTGAGACGAAAGCCGAATATCTTCATGCCACGGCATCTTTTTGAACAACTGTTCGCCGGAACCGAGCAGATCAAACCGACCCGCCACATACCGATCTGCACTTTTAATCAACCGATCTCGATCGCAATTTTTTTTGAGCTCATCTAAAAACGATAATGAGCGGCAAGACACCTGCATTGCCTGCGGCACTTTTTCAATACCGCCTGTCCTTTTGCGCATCTTTTTAACGAAACTCGCTTTTTGCACGCGATAGTGCAGTGCGCGAGCGCATCGAGAGATACCGATAGTTCTAAGTTTCTGGTAGTAGTGGGAGATTCTACGAAAGGCGCGTACCATTAGGCACCGTTGAAGGAACCGTGACCATTATTGGCTTACCCTCATTATCCTTGGCCATCAGCATCATGCCTTGCGACTCCATGCCAACCATTTTTCGCGGCTTGAGGTTAAACACAAACACTCCCTGCTTGCCCACAAACTGATCCGGTTCATAGAATTTCCGCACACCGGCAAGAATTTGACGTGTACCCAATTCACCAAAATCAACTTGGAATTTGAGCAGTTTCTCCGACTCAGGGATAATCTCCGCTTGCGTAATCGTGCCCACGCGCAACTCGACTTTGATAACATCATCAATTGTTGCGTACGTTTTCTCTTCCACAGAGGATTCCTCTTTTTTCTGTTTTTCCATATTTTGTCCCTTGTCCTCAAGTTTCTGAAATAAGGTTGGAATTTTTGTGAGCGTGAATGGTTGGTTCCAAATGGTAAGCTGCAATGAAGTAAGCGTATCTTGCTCATTCAGCGCAACGCCAATACTTTGCAACAACGCGTTCATCTTTTCTGGCATAATCGGAAGTAGCAATACCCCAATCATACGCAAACTATGGCAGGTTGCTGATATCACCTCTCCAAACAGTTTCTGATCAGCCTTTGCTAGTTTCCACGGTTCTTGCTCATGAAAGTAGGCATTGGTCTGATTAATAAATTTCCATAATCGGGCAAGTGCCAAATGAAACTCATACTTCTCCATATGCTCACCATATGCATCAAATGCTACTTTTGCTGCTTTTTGCAATGTTGCTGCAGCCTCGTGCCACTCGTCACCAGCCGAAACCTGCTCAAGCCCATTACGCGTGGCCAACGACACCATACGATTCAGTAGATTGCCCAAATCATTGGCCAAATCAGAGGTAATTGTTTGTTCTAGATCACCTGTGCTAAAATCCCCATCACTGTTTACCGGCATTTTGCGCACAAGATAATACCGAACCGGTTCTGGCTCATATAATTTGGCAAGCTCAATCGGATCCACCACGTTGCCACGAGATTTGGACATCTTTTGTTTATCAACTTGTATCCAACCATGCACAAGAAGTTGTTTCGGCAATGCAAGATCAGCCGCCATCAAAAGTGCTGGCCAGTAGACCGCATGAAATCGCACAATATCTTTTCCCAGCACATGGAGCTGTGCCGGCCACCATTTTTCAAACATTTCCTTTTTATCCGAGTCACCATACCCAATTGCCGTAATATAGTTGCACAGCGCATCAACCCACACATACACCACATGCTTAGAATCAGCCGGAAAAGGAACCCCCCAACTAATTGTTGTACGGGAAATGCTCAAATCTTTTAATCCCGACTCCACAAAGCTCAACACCTCATTCATACGCTCAGAAGGCAAAATAAAATCGGCGTTTTCTTTGTAAAACGCAAGCAATTTATCGGCATACACAGAAAGCTTAAAAAAATACGATTCCTCTGAAATCGCCACCGTCCCCCTGCCACAGGATGAACACGGAGGCGCTTTTTTGTCTTGAGTAGTTACATATGTTTCACATGGCGTACAATACCATCCTTCGTAACTGGCCTTGTAAATATCCCCGCGTTCCATCAGCTTTGCAATAAGCTCCTGGACACCCTTAATATGATACGGATCGGTGGTACGAATAAACTGGCTGTACTCAATGTTATAGAGATTCCAGACCTCTTTATAGGCAGCAATAAAACTGTCCACAAACTCCTGCGGCGTTTTCCCTGCCTCTTTGGCAGCTTGCATAATTTTTTGGCCATGCTCGTCAGTTCCGGTAAGAAAATAGGTGTCGGAACCCTGCAGCTTCTGCCATCGGTTCACCACGTCAGCAAGGAGCGTTGAATAGAGCGAACCCAAATGGGGCCGCGCCGTTCCATAATAAATAGGGGTTGTTACATAAAAGGTTTGTTTGCTCATGGGCATATCCCGTGCATAATCATATGAATAAGTCTGCTAGTTTCCAGGATACCGAACAATCGAAAGAATAACAAAAAAGGCCTCGGTTTCCCGAGACCTTTCACATCCATTTCGTACATAACTACTTTACGGGATATTACATCCACGCAGATCAAGCAAGATTGTTTTAAGCAGTGAAACCACCGTTAGAGTAAGATTATTGATATCATCGGGTACATCGATCGCCGAATCCAAGCAGCTTCCTATATCAGTAAACTCACCAATAACTGCATCGTTTGAAGAAAGAGCAAGGTCCTCAACAACGGATTCAATAACATCCAATTGGGAACCGTTCGCATCACAACATACTTCAAGACCATCAAGCTTAGAATTGATAATGACATCGTTCTGTGAAATGGTATCAATAATAGACGTAGTATCCGTATTCGTATCAGTAGAGAGGTTATTCACTACTACTTGAATATCGTTCGTTCTTGGCAATATCAGATTCGAATTATCAATCAAATCCTGTAACATTTTCACCAACAACTTATTTTCACAATTTGAAGCCGATTTGCTATAAGAGACCCCGAGTAACCCGATACAGATAAGAAGTATATATTTTTTCATCACTACACCTCGAAATGCGACCATAAAGATTTTATAAAATCCTATATAGGTCTACTATGCCGGGGTAACGAATGTCAACGAATCACGATTTTAAGGCGATCCAGAGCTCACGCATCTGCTGTTCAGGAATCTCATAATCAAAGAGGTGCAACCGAGAGAAAAGTGACGGAGTCGGCGTAAGAAAATACCGATTATCATCCGAGGTTATGTTACGCATTGCCGGGAAAAAATTGTACCGATCAGCATATTTTTTCATCACTTCCGGTCGATACACGTAGGAAAGGAACTGATATACCCAATCATCCTTCTTCGTCTCCTTTGGAATAAGCCACATATCCATCAACATGAAGCTTCCTTCCTTGGGCAAAAGGAATTTAATCGTATCGTATTCATGCATAGCATGATAAATATCAGAGCTGATTCCCAATACGGCAGAAGCCGCTTGAGAAACCAAAAGATAGTCGGTCCGCAAATCGGTATACATAGCTACACGTTTTTTCTGTCTGCGCAATAATTGCTCTATTTGTTTCATTTGATCGGCAGTGATTTGTTTATTTTTACCACCAAAGAGATATAGCGCTGCAATAGAGACAACCTCTCGCGCATCATCAAGCATACCCACATGAGGAGGGGAAATCTTCTCATCAAAGAGTAATGCCCAACTCGCGTCTGGCAATCCATTCTTATAGTAGGTGGTATCAATGCCAACTCCATATATTTCCCAAGAATAAGGAATGGTGTATCTATTATCAGGATCAAAGGAAAGCCCCAGGAGCACCGGATATATATCAGAAAAATAAGGAATTCTCTTTTTATCAATTGGCTTTACAACGTTGGATGCAATAAGAGTGCGCACCGCGTAATCAGAAGCCATTACCAAATCATAATCTCCCATTCCCGACTGCATCTTAACCAACAGCTCTTCATAATTTTCAAAATAACTCAATCGAACCTTGATACCAGTCTCTTTTTCAAAGGCTTCGAAATGCTCTGCATCAATAACGTTGGGCCAAACCAACACATTAATGCTCTTTGAGGGAACTATCCGATCGATCAGCTCAGGAATGCGCAAAAATCCATACACCGCAGCCCCAACAAGCAGAAAGAGAATGATGCGTATAGTGGTTCGTGTTACGTCCATCACCACAGCCCTCGCTTTCTACCCGGTAACGCAAACATAATAAGCACCACGAGGCCGCTCATCAATAAAAGAACCGTAGAAAGCGCTCCTACTATCGGTGAGGATCCAGAGCGAATCATCGCAAAAATATACATCGGTAATGTTTGTGTGGAACCGCTTGCACAAAAAAATGACAGCACAAAATCGTCAAAGGAGATGATAAACACCAGCAATGCCGATACGAGTAATGATGGCGCTAATAATGGCAATACTATCCGATAAAAGGTTTGCCATGCCGTTGCTCCCAGATCCATCGATGCTTCCACATACCGCTTATCAAGTTCTTGGTATCGGTCATACATAATCGGCACCACATACCCAAGCCCCAACACCGTGTGTGCAGCAATAAGCGTGGTCATACTTAATGGAACATAGCTAAAATAGAATAAACTCATTAACCCAACCGCCAGCACAATCTCCGGTAATGCAAGATTACCGTAAAACAGTAAAAGCATCCTCCGCACCGTTCTCTGACTGCCAAAAAAAATAAAGAGAGAACTCATCGTCAAGCAGAGCGCTACTGAAGCTCCCGCAACAACCAGCGATGTTTGCAATGCATGCCACACTTCAGTTGAATGCCATAAAGCTCGATACCACTGTGTGGTAAACCCCGTCCAATCAAAGCGCAGCTTATTGGCGTTAAATGAGAATATAGTAAGAACCGTTAGCGGAACATACAAAAAAAGATAGAAAATCGCCACGAAAATCGGGAAAATATATCGACTCCACAAACCATGCAACATCATAATTCCTACGATTTACGCAAAGAGTACAACCTGCTTATCACTATCACTAGGAGCAGTGTTCCAATCAACACCATAGCACTCAAAGAGGTGAATGCCGCTCCGGCATAATTATTGCGCGCAGCCAAAAAGTAGTAGGAGATCAATGAACCAACCAGCATATATTTCGAGCCTCCCACCAGAGCCGGAATCACAAACTCACCAAAGGCAGGAATCATTACTAATAGAAGACCTGTTTTTACCCCGGGCATTGAATACGGAACAGTAATACGCCAAAAGGTTTGCCATGGAGTTGCCCCCAAATCCGCGGATGCCTCTAAAAGACGATGATCTATTTTTTCTAGAGTGCTATAGAGCGGCATAATCACAAAAGGCAGATAACAGTAAAGCATCACCAAAAATACGGCAAACAAACTGTTGGATAAAAGCAACGGCTCCTGTATAAAGCCCAGCCTTAAAAGCACCTTATTGATCAATCCGTTTCGTTCCAACAAAAAATACCAAGCATAAATTTGCACTAAAAAATTCACCCAAAAGGGAAGTGTTAAAAAAAAGAGCATCAGATTTTTAAATCGACGCACCCGCAACGCAATAAAATAGGCAACGGGATATGCACACAAAAGCCCAGTAATCGCAGTAGCCACCGCAAGAAAGAGTGAACGGGCAATTACCTTAAAATAGGTGCTCTCAAATAGGTTCCTATAATGAACAAACGAGATATTGAGCCATGAACTGCTATCGGCAACGCTATAATATGCAATAATTACCAGCGGGGCCACCATGAAAAAAAATTGCCAGACAATCGCCGGCAACGAGCTAACGAACGGTAACTCTCTGGAAAAAAGACGTAAAACTTTTCTCATCGCTCTAACAACACCACATTTTCTTTTTGCCAATACAAATACACTTGATCATCATAATCAATTGGTTCACACTCGAAATGCTCTTCATTCTGCTCAAACACATGTACTATGCGATCATTCTTGAGCCGAACATTATATTGCGTGGACCGTCCGTGATACACAATCGCTTCCACAATACCAAGCCATTTATTGGAAAATCCTTCCATAACCGATTTGCGTATCTCAATCTTTTCCGGACGCAAGCTCATCAATGCAAAGCATCCATCGCATATCCACCGTTTACTTTCTGGAACCGCCACCTCACACGTTCCCAACCCCTCAATTTCAAACTGAGCCGTTTTACCAACAGAAGTAAGCTTCCCCTTAAAAATATTCGAGGTCCCCACAAACCGAGCCACAAATGATGAACTCGGAAACTCATAAATCTCTTTTGGGGTTCCTATTTGTTCAACATTGCCATCGTCATCCATAATCGCCATATGATCTGCAACAGTAAGTGCTTCAAATTGATCATGCGTTACATACACAAACGTGGTTTTAAGATCGCTTTGCAAATCAATAAGCTCAATGAGCATGCGTTCACGCAACTTCAAATCAAGGGCCGCCAACGGCTCATCAAGTAAAAGAACTTCCGGCTCATTAATGATAGCTCGTGCCAGTGCCACTCGTTGCTGCTGCCCACCAGAAAGCTGATCGATTGGTTTATAAATCTGTTTTTCAAGGTGCACCGCTTTCAATACCTTGATCACCTTATGCTCAACAACATCATTTGCAACGTTCCGTATTCGCAACCCATAGGCAATATTCTCAAACACATCCATATGCGGAAACAAGGCATATTGTTGAAACACCGTGTTAATCCGGCGCTCATTAATAGGAATATCGGTGATGTTCTCTTCCCCCAGATACACAGAGCCCGCATCTGGCTGTTCAAAGCCACCAATTAAACGAAGAAGCGTTGTTTTGCCACTTCCGCTTGGGCCAAGCAATGCAAAAAACTGGCCGGCCGGTATGGTGAGGCTCAAATTCTCAATAATCGTTTCTCCGTGAAACGATTTCGTAATATTCTCTAGCCGAATGCTTCTCATTTCTTACTGCCTACTCGCGCAAACAACATTGGCACCACTACATCAGACAGAGTGCATGGAATAACCACTGCTACGATTAAAAATATAAACACCATACCAATAATGCGATACCAATCAGTACACCCATGGGCCACCAAATAAAACATGGAGGCTAAGGAGCTGACTAAAATATGGATCGCATGAGAACTGACCGCATACAGCATTTGGCGATCGCCATAATGTCTACTGATGGCAAAACCATTCACGATACCCGCAATCAAAAACGGTATCACATTAGAAAGTTCCGTCACAAAACAAAGATGGAAATGCATATCCACTCCCAGCAGCTTTCCACCAATGTAGGGTAGGATCGAATCGGAAAGCGTGCAGAAGATCATGGGAGAGACTATCCCCAAAATCAAGGCTTTTGTAATATTTTTTGAAAACCGAAAAAATGCTACCAACGTACCAGTAGCAGCAAAGACAATATGCATAAAGTGAAAGCTATGAAAAAGCTGATCCGATTTATGGCACAATGTCTCCACGGAGTCGCCGAAAGAAAAATAACTTACAAAGCTCAGCACAGTAATACTGAACGCGACGGAAAAAATGGCGTATGGCAGATGGCATATCAGCTCTCCCATTATTGAGTGCTGATGGCCAATGGATTCTGCATTATGACTTTTACTCATATTATGTCCCAGATATTTTGAATTAACCGATGTAAGGCATCAATATAACAAATGCAAGGAATAAATAAAGACTCAAAATGCGTGGCCAAACGTAAGGAACCAATTATAGCTATGCTCGTTGGGCGCCTGCTTTTTCCATTTCCATGCCACATCAAATCGTAAAGGACCTATCGGGGTAAGATAGCGCACTCCAAAACCAGTACCGGCTGCCACATGCTTAAGTTTGAAATCAGCAAACTGATCGCTGCTCAGCGCTCCAACATCCTGAAACAGCACAAATCCCGCATTTTTGAATAAGGGGATACGAAGCTCTGCATTCACATTAACCATCGTTTTTCCGCCACGAGGCACCACGCAGCGCTTACCCTTCTCATCAATGAAGCAACCAAGAGGTGGTGCCAAATCGGTGGCATAACTACGAATCGAATGAGAACCCCCTAAATAGAAGCGCTCAGTGGGCATAATTTCACAAAACTGGCGATGAAAAATATGGCCAAATCTCAAACGCAACGCAACCACCACAGAGCGGACGGGGAAAAATAACGAATGCTCAACAAGAAACTTTATGAAAAAGGAGTGGGAATATTTCGATTTTGCGGGAAACATTCCCTTGATATTAAACAACGAAAATGATCCACGGGTGGGATTGAGATTATTATCAAGTCGATCGATCATCATGGAAGGTTCCACAAAAAGAAACGGTACGCGCTTACCCAAAAGTGCCGCATCAAAGTTGATGGCCCTCGCAAGCTGATCGGCAAGCACGCTCGCATTATCCTTCAGCGTAGTTTCGGCAAATTCAAACCCAATAGTACCTCCCACATCAAGGGAACGCATTTGATGGCGCAGCCCTATCAAACCGCCCGTTTGAAAGACGGTGTAGATATCATTTTTACTTCCCACAAATCCTGGCTGTTCATATTTCGTGTCGTAGATTTGAAACGTACTATGTATCGGCAAGGAAAGAAGCCACGGATATTGATATTTAAAAACCAGCTCACGGTGAGAACGCGCAATGTCCACGTCAAGACGAAGCTGATCTCCACACCCAAATGGATCTTTCACTATAAACGTGCCACCCACTTTGTAGGCAAGCCCAGTAAACGTTTGATACTGACGAATATGCTGCAGTTCAAACCCAGCACGAACACGTATTTCAAAGGGATCGTCCCGGCACAGCTTTACAAGCACCGGCCTCGTGGCACTATCAGATAATGAAATCGGGGTAAGGGAAACAATATCAAAAAGCTGCAAATTGCGTAGACGTAAAAATGATTGACGTATTTTTTCCTGATCCCAACACTGCCCCTCTTTATAGCGCAACTCACGCAATACGTAGGGGAAGGGGAATGCACTACTGCCCTGCACTACCGTTTTACCAAAACAGACCTGCTTGCCCGGATCAATATGCCACGTGAGGATTGTTTTATCATCAACGGTTTGTAGTTCAGATTGTGCAGAAGCAAACAAATATCCCTGTTTTTCAAAATGAGCCATCAGCCATCGTTTTTGTTCCTGCATCATCGCAACACCATATGGCTTGGGCAACTTGGAACGTTTTATCCCAAGAAACAATGGCTGCTTTTCAAGTTCCGGATAATCAGGAATCACCAAATCATGCACCATTGTACGATCACCTTCCTCGACGATGACCAGTAATGTGTAATGTGCTCCTTCCAACGGCACCAGCTCATGCGCCACAATTTTCATGTCCAAAAAACCTTCACACAAATAAAAGTCGGTCAACGCATCAAGTGCTTCATGTAGCTGACCATGATCAAAAAGCAAACGTTTCTTGAGTGAAGGAAAACAACGCTTTTGCAATAAACGAGACGTAAACTGATGCGCATTGCGTATCTCAACGGAATCAATAGTTGCTTGCCTTCCCTCTTTTATCACAAAAAAGGATCTATTGCCTTCATCACGTGCCTCAATTAAAATATCGAGAAACCCGCGAGCACGGTATGCCACTTTGAGCTCATCAGCCAATATCGACGCAGGAACAATCCATGCTGATCTGCCAAACTGCAAAATACGATCAAGAAGCTGATAATGCGAAAACGCTCTATTACCAAAAAAAATAAAGATTCGCCGTTTATTCAGATCAATTTTCCATACAAGACGCACCGCACCATCCGCCCGATACAACCGTTCGGACAGTTTAATGGAGGATTGAAGAAATCCACAATGAATCAGATACTGCCGTATACTCCGCGCCTGACGCTCTATAAAACTTTTTGCATATTTGGTGCCGCGCATCGGACGAATATATTTCTTATCAAGATGCTCCTCAATCTCCTTTATTTCATCGGCGGGAACTCCCTCGGCCCGCACCACCAAAGAAAGATCGCGCATTACAAAACGATCTGAGCGTTTGATCGTTGCATGGGCAACCACCGACTTTGTGCTGGCATCACGAACAAACTCACTCGTTATTTTGGCATTAAAAAAACCGTCCCGAGCGCAAACCTCCTTAATTTTACGCATTGCATGTTCATGCTTATCTTCATTAAACACATCACCCGGATCCATCAAATAATATTGCTTATATCGGTCCTTATTTACCCAAATGCCGCTCACTTTGAACTTTTGAAATATCCACAATCCAACAAAATTGAATTGTATCCCTTTGCCCGCTCCGTCATCTTCAACGGTAATCGTTATCGTCTCAAACAGTTTTTTCTGAAATAAACGCGGAATTGCCTCGCACAGATCGGCGGCACTGATTTTGCTCCCCACCGGAAGATCCACCAAATATAAAAATTCCTCCTTGGAAAAGGCAACGTCGGCACTATGGGTAAGGCTACTCAATAGAATGGGCTCCGGAAGCAGTTCCTGAATAGTTTCGCAATCCTTTTCATGCGCAAGAGTAATGGTCTGTGCCTGCATAGGACAGAATAAAATCAGAAGGATGGCACAACAAAGAGAGCGTATAATTCCCATATATTTTTCTTGTAGTAATACACAACATCAATACCCCACAGCGAACCCACTGCAGGGTATGCAGTGTACCAAAAAGAGGGAATTTAAAGAAGAAAGCGACTCGCTAATCAATTACCCGAAACACTGATCGATAATCCTTATCTTTCAGGAACGGCTCAACCTCCATGCTATGAAGATCAAATTTTGTGGCTTCTTTATGAATAAGATCAATAAAGTGATCAAGGTCTACAGCTGACCCACAAACCGTAATCCGTATTTGGTTATTTTTCGGATCGATCATCTGAGCCATGCCCTCCAAACCGAGCTTTCTCGCGTGTTTTTGAATAAAAGCATACAAAAAATCATTCGACGAATCGACGGTAAGGGCAATGCGAAGACATTTGTTCATTTCTACTCCCTTTTTACTGCTTCATTATGAGTATGATTAGAACATATGAACTAGACTTACCAGTAACAACGAGTACACTGTATACATAACAAAAAGCTAATGCAATAAAAATGATCGATCTGGACAGAGGATCCCGGTGAATTCAAAATCAATTCGCGTCCGATTTGCCCCATCTCCAACGGGCATTATGCATATTGGCAATATACGGACCGCCCTACTCAACTATTTATTTGCAAAACAAAAAGGGGGCACCTTTGTACTGCGCATCGAAGACACCGATCCACAGCGCAATTTTGATCCAGGAGCCAAAATAATCATCTCCGATTTAGACTGGCTCTCCCTTGTTTACGACGAAGGACCAGGAAAGAAAGGGGCCTACGCTCCCTACTTTCAATCAGAACGATCAGCGATCTATCAAGAGAAGCTTGATGAACTGAAAGCAAAAAATCTGATCTATCCCTGCTTTTGCACAGAGGACGAGCTGAACAAAAAACGGGAACGACAAAAAGCGCTCAAAATTCCTCCCCGCTACGATCGTGCCTGCCTAGACCTTTCTGAGAAGGAGGTCGCAGATCGCCTCTCAAAGGGAACACCTCATATTTGGCGACTCAAGCTTAATCATGATCAAGCGATCGAAATCACCGATCTTTCCCGGGGAGCCGTGAGGTTTGAGCTCAAAAACTTTTCTGATTTTCCCCTCACTAGAGCAGATGGAAGTTTTACGTTCATGTTTGCAAACTTTGTTGATGATATGAGCATGAAGATGTCTCATGTGTTTCGGGGTGAAGATCACCAAAGCAATAGTGCCGGCCAGGCAGCCCTCTATCATGCATTCAATGCGCCACTACCAATCTTCTGGCATATGCCCATGCTGTGCAACCTTGATGGAAAAAAGCTTTCAAAGCGTGATTTTGGCTTCTCACTTCACGATCTGAAAAAAGAAGGGTTTTTGCCTGAGGCTATCAATAATTACTTGGCCATCATTGGCAGCTCGTATGAACAGGAGATCATGAATCTTGATGAGCTCACCCAAGCATTAAACTTTAAAAACCCGCACACCACCGGCAAGATCAAGTATGATGTTGAAAAATTACGCTGGGTAAATCATAAATGGATTGATCGGCTTTCCCCTGATGAGCTCACTGCTGCCGCCAAACCGTTTTTGGCTGAAGCCTATCCACAAGCTGCCTCATTGGATGAAGCACAGCTTTCGAGCATGCTCCAGATAATCAAGACCGATCTGTATACGCTCAAAGATGTGGTATCTGCATTGCAATTCTACTTTGAAGCACCAGAACTGACTGCTACGGCAATCGAAGCATGCGTACCCAAAGAGAGTATGCCTGCGCTAGCAGATCTTATTAAAAAACATCTCGGCACCATCGAGAACAGTGATGCATTCTTAGCAGCTCTCAAAACTGAAGCAAAAGAGCTTGGCATGCCGCTTAAACAACTGTTCTGGTTTTTGCGCTTAGCGCTCATGGGGCAAGTTAACGGCCCAAGCATTCATGATTTGATTGCAATTTTGGGGACCCAAGAGAGTGGAAAGCGCATTGAACGTGCATTGGCCCTTATCTAGCTACAACTCACCGTCAATCAATCGATTCGGAAGTTTTTCAAGATTCTGCACCATCTGCTTCTGCTCAAAGTAACGCATCACGTCCAAAAACTGTTCCTCATATGAAGGAGCCACAAAAAATTCAAAGCGGCTTTCTGCAGGATCAATTGCACGATCAAAGCACAAATGTTCAAACATTTTAAGCGTTGCCACCACAAAAAGCACGTCCGGTTTGCGTATCTGAGCTTGATAATATGAGCAGAACTGATCCATGAGAAACCTTCAACATTGGCATTTATCGTATGTTTCTATAGTATAGGAAACTTATTATATCTGTAACCATTTTTTAAAGGATGAACCATGGCACAGGAGAACGTGTCTAAGATAGGAGTAGTGACCGCGACAATTATTGGTATGAACGCAATGATCGGTGCCGGGATCTTTACCGCACCAGCAGCAATCGGTTCCTTTGTGGGCCCTGCAGGAATCATTGCCTACGTATTTGTCATAATTGCCGTCTGGTTTATCGCCCAATCTCTGGCACGTGTTGCATCACGATTTCCGCAAGAGGGTTCGTTTTACACATATGCAAAACAGTGGGGCGGCCATGCAATCGGATGCATTGCCGGCTACAGCTACTTAATCGGATTGTTGATTGCGATGGGCTTGCTCGCGCAAATTGCAGGTTCTTTCTTGCACCATCCTTTCTTTCCCAATACGAGTAGCAGCACACTCGGCTTCATTGCATTGTGCTCATTAGTGGTACTCAATATGTTTGGCGTCGTTCTTTCAGAACTGGGCCAACAGATCCTGATTGTAACCACCACGTTTCCTCTACTGGCCACCACGATTATGTGCTTCACCAAAGCAAATTTGAACAATCTCCTACCATTTGCGCCGTACGGGTTTCGCAACGTGATGCAGGCCACAAAAATAGTTATTTTCGGATTTTTTGGTTTTGAATGCGCAAGTTCACTGTTTTCAATTGTAAAAGACCCACAACGAAACGTACCTCGTGCACTCACCTACTCCATCGGAATCGTAGGTGGTATCTACTTACTTTTCGTGGGCTCAATAATTCTTTCCACACCGCTCGCCCTTTTTACCGACCCACGAGTGGCATTGCCGGTGGTATTGCAAAGCATATTTCCTGCAAATCCATGGATGTTGACTATCATTCATATCTCCATGCTTTCTGCGGTACTTGGCACCATTCATTCGATGATCTGGAGCTCAAGCGCCTTGATGGTTTCATTGCTCAAACAGGCAAATGGCATAAAGCTCAATCAACGAGCTGCAGTGCTTATCGTTGGATTCTGTATATTTTTAAGTTTTATATTCTTCAAAAATATCGATCTGTTCTTTTCGATGACTGCAATATTTATTATTACCGCCTACGTACTCTCCATGTTCACGCTCTTTACGATTAAAGAAGAACGCTCAGGAATAAACGGCCTCATGACTGTTGGCGGAATGCTTACTGCCGGGGTGATATTCTACTTTGCCCTGGAAGGGCTCGTACAACAACTAGTTTAAAGATAATGCACCCCGCTTATTATTCGGTGAGCGGGGTATTTTTTTCAGGACTCACCAAGGACCCCAAATAATAGAGCAAAGGATGAGCAACAATTGACGAACGAATAACAAGGATGGTATACGTTATTTCGAGTTGCGTCATGTCATAAAGGATGATTAATAATGATGATTACCCATAAACAGATTATACGAGCCTTCATCATAGCGTGGTGTTGTGCAATCAACATCCCTTTGTTCGGCCTAAGCTCTCTTGCAAAAAATGATCCCTATCCTGTCTACAATACGCTTGACCCTCATACATTTTTATACACGTATGAAAAGTTGAAAGTTACCGATCCAAAAAGTGCCGAACGCAAACATGACAACGTGGGCCTTTCTATCGCACCATTCGGGCAAAATGCTGATCGCGGACGTAATCTTAATGGCGTTAAAGTGCCACTCGGTGATCTGACTGGCCGCTGGAGCATGCTTGCCCTTATGTTTGGGCCAACTCCCACCGGAAAAACAATGGCTCCCACACTACAAACTGCGCTCACTAATCTATTTCCTGGTGTGGCACCCGGCGATCTAAATGATGGTTCAAAGATCGATCCTGCTCAAAATTTCGGTTTCTTCTCCGTTCCTCTCAAATATAGAAAACGAGGAATACGTTTTGAGCTTGCTGCTGATATTTATGCCGGCTTTGGGCTCAGTGTACAAACAGGCATCGTGAGCATGACGCAAACAAGCACCGGATTCCTTGATCAAACAGGATGCGATGGCTTTTCCTGCCCATTTCAACCCGTAACTCCCACCCAAGCGGATGTGCGCACCTACCTCATGCATGAATGGAAAACGATCGCCAAAGAGATCCAATTAGATCTCGGCTCATTCTGTGAAACATCAGTGGAAGAAGTGCGAATCAATCTATTCTGGCGACGCGGCTTTGAATTGAATCGTGATGAGGAGGATGAAAGCTGCCACCCACATTTTCTTTTAATCCCGTTCTTCATGGTGAGCGGCGGAGCATCTCCTGGTGATGAGGATCGAATAGTAGGAGGATTTAATAAAGCGTTCTTTACCCCATTTGGAAACAATGATCACAACACCATCGGTTTCACCGCTGGCCTTAATTTCGATTTTGTCGACACGGTTGAAATTGGTGGGGAAGTGGGCGTTACGCACTTTTTCAGCAAAAATTTTGAGAAGTTCCGGCTGCCAACCAGCGAATGGCAATCAGGCGTCTACCCATTCTTTACCGATGTACGCGTGAGCCCCGGGTTCAACTGGCATTTTGGTGCCAAGATCTCCTCCTATCATTTCCTAGAATGCCTATCAGGGTATTTTGAATACATCCAAGTGCGCCATTCACAAGATAAGATTGAGCTGAGAAAATGTGAGGATCAAGGGATATTTTTCCCTAATCAACTTGAGGTACTCACCGGATTTGAGGTGAAGCTCGTCAACGCAGCCCTGAACTACGATATCTCTCCAAATATTAACCTGGGCATCATGGGCCAGATCCCTCTTTCGCAGAAGAATGCCTACCGCAGCTCCACGATCCTTTTCTCCTTCATGGCAACATTCTAAAACCCTTTCTACCTTGCCCGAAGAAGCCGTAGGCGGCTTGTGCGGCGTAGCTAGCAAGAGCGAAGACGTAAGACGGGTGCCGCCACGTTCTAGAGGTGCAATCCCTTTCTATTTCCGACTATTTTCTGCTATAGTTAAAGTAGAAAATAATAGATAGAAGGAAAACTCATGAATACAAATCGTATACTCATAGCAGTTCTGGCCTTGTTCTTACTCAGCAATCAGCCGATAATGGCTGCTGAGCCTAATACATCCAACATCATCGATCGCGCAAAGAAGGAATGGCGAGAATTTAAGGAAGCCGTTAGCTGTCTAAGAAAAAAGGGCTTTCGCGCATGCTCTCGCGCCCAGAAGGCACGAATCATAGCTGCTGGCATTGCGCTGGCTGTTGTGAGTGCTACAGCGGTATATGTCATCAAGCCTCGTACTTTTGCACAACAAGCTAGGCTAAACAGTAAACTAGCTACTGCTATTTTTGATGGAACAATTTTCCGAGTAAAAATGCTGATCTGGCAAGGTGCAGATATAAATACACCGATAGGTGGCATAACGCCATTACACCATGCTGTCACTCACAACAGGCTAGATATTGTAAAATTCTTGATCTCTAAAAAGGCAACGGTAAATGACCGAACCTCTTCCCACCTAACAGCACTAGATTTGGCTAGAGGTAAAATCGAGACATATCTCAAAGAAAATACCGATGCCAAAACAGATGATCTGCTCAAAGCTGAAGGCAGATAGGGAACCTCAGAATAAAGGCGCTCTCCGGGCCCTCTGGCCCCCATCAAGCCCAAAACCGCCTAAAACTGGACAATCGATCGAAATGTGGGTAGAATTTACCCCTATAGATGGCAATTCTCTTTTTCATTCACGGAAAATGATAGTAGTACCCTAACCCTGAAAGGTAGTGATTTATTTATGTCTAAGAAGAAATCCAATATTGAGGTCAACGTAACTGGCCATATCGATAAAGCCCTCCGGCAGCTCAAAAAGAAGATTGAGCGTGAAGGAGTTGTCCGTGATATGAAACGTACCGTCTACTTCGAACCTGCCACGCAAAAAAGAAGAAAACGATTAGTCCGCGCCATCAAAATGAATATGATGCGCATCATCAACCAAGGCTTTTTTAAACCTAAGAACTAATGATTCGTTCCCGCGTAAGCGAAATTAAACACGCCCAAAAAGAATCTAATCTATCCCATAAGATTGCCCAGTTCTTCCTCCAGATCAAACAAGATGAACCAAAGCTTGAGGGACTCTCTCTTTCTCGCGTTTCACTCTCGCCCGATAAAGGAACCTGCACCATATTTTTCTACTGTGCTGGGGGCCTCAAAGAGTATGAACTAATACGCCCCACGCTAGTCCTTTATAAGCATTCAATGCGTAAAGCATTAGCAGAATCTATTCCGGGACGGTACACACCCAACCTAAAATTTTCCTACGACCCGCATCGAGAAAAGCAACGGCGCGTGGATGAACTACTTGATAAGCTAAAAAAGGAAGGGAACGAGTAAGTGATTCTCTGGCTGATACTGCTCATACCGCTGTTTCTCTGCTGGGGGTCATTTCTAAATGTGGTAGCCTATCGTCTCATCAAAGGCAAAGACCTTCTTCATCGATCCAGATGTATTCACTGCAAGCAAATAATCGCTTGGTATGATAACATTCCTCTTTTTTCCTACGTGGTACTGCGCGGCCGATGCCGAAGCTGCTCCAAGCCAATCTCGTGGCTCTATCCTGCCATCGAACTTTTTACCACCGTGGTGATGACGCTATTATATTTGCGTATGGAAAATACCTATTTTTTGGGCTACTTCGTGCTGTTCTCCGCGTTAATCGTTACAATACGCTCTGATTTGGAGACGATGCTCATCTCTCGCTGGGTCACCATTGCGTTGGTTCCGGTTGGCATCGTTATGAGTTTCACCGACACGATCCCGATCGCACCACTCAACAGCATGATGGGGGCTGCATCCGGGTATCTTTCATTGTGGTTTGTAGGCACGTTATTTTATCTCGTTACCCGCAAAGAAGGATTAGGCCAGGGCGATCTTGATCTCTTGGCATGCATCGGCGCATTCACGGGCATTGTGGGTGTATGGATGACCGTGTTATTGGGATCATTGTTCGGATCGATCATCGGAACAGCGGTTCTTATCTACAAAGGCAAATTTCAACGATACATGAAACTCCCCTTCGGGCCATTTCTAGCCTTAGGAGCAATCACTTACGTACTTTTCCAAGGGCCATTATTGCGACTAGTAGGATTTTGGTAGGAGCCCTACCCCGCCAGCGCATCCTGCACAATCGTAATTTTACTATTCTCATCAATCGTCAAAACATCCGGCTTGCCCTTTCCCATAATGTCTCCGGCAGCAACCGCCACAAAACTGTTCTTTCCCGCACTCGCACGTCCTAAATGGCTGCTTGCGGTGCCCAGTTTGCCGGTAAAATAGTTGCTCCCTTCAGAGCCACCAAAACCATACGTGTAATAAAAGTTCTCGCCTGCACCCCCACCGGAATACCCTTCCGGTTTCCAACCCACTCCTCCTTTGCCGCTGAGCACCGCTGAATAGGATCCTTGTTCTGCCCAATGCGCTTTCTGGGCTGCATAGATGGAGTTGAGATTCATGTACGCCTCGGCTCGTTTTGCCTTGGCCAAAAATCGCGTAAATGTGGGAACTGAAATCATCGCAAGAAATGCTATAATCGCTACAACAATCATCAACTCAATGAGGGAGAAAGCCTCTCTTTTCATACGCTCTCCTGGAGTAAAGGTTTGGGAATGTGTTGGTAACACCGCAAGCATAGAGAGGGGAGGATACCCAAGGCAAATTTTTCTGAAAAAAGGTGACAAAAGAGAAAATCTATATACAGTTATTGCAATTTTGCCCCCACTACTTGAGGATCAAGATAGTACCATAGAGATGTTCCATTACTATGAAAGGTATCACTATGAAACAACTCTCACTTATTCTCCTGCTAGCCACCTCATATTCATCATTTGCAATAGGGTTACCTCCTGCATTTCCCTATGGCATGAAGAGTAGTGAGAAATTAAACCCTACTATAAAAGTCAATAAAGCAAGCCCACCTTCAGGAAGGCACAAACCTCGTAGCAATAGTCTCGATCTTCCACTACATAGAGGAACTTTTATAGAATTTGTTAGACTCGCAGCACGAGAGCCAGGAGAACCTCGTCCCCCTTCTGGTATGTTTAGACACTTTAAAGCGGTACCAGATGAAAACCATTAATCAAAAACGATTATTCGTAGCGATCCCCCTCCCACAAACCGTACGCGATGAACTTGCACGCATTCAAAACAAACTAAAAAAGTCTGAACTCTGCGAGGGGCGATACACCAATGCCACGCAAGCACATCTCACGCTCGTTTTCATCGGACCGGTTGATGCGGCAGAGGTTGATCCCATCAAGCAAGCACTCGGCACTGTTTCATTCACCGCGTTAACGGCACAACTGGGCGCCATACATTACTTTCAAAAAAATGAAGCTGTTCGCATTATCTACGCTAATATCATCTGCCAAAAACTTGCCGCGCTTGCGAGCTTGGTAGCAGATACGCTCAGCCCATGGGCGGCTAAGGATGATCGGCCATTTGTGAGCCATGCCACGGTCATGCGAGTCAAAAAAGTGGAGGATACTCAAAAGCTGATCTCTCTCATACAAAGCATATCTGTTGAACCACACACCTTTTCCATCGATTCGTTCCTTCTTATGGAATCCGAACTGGGGCCCGATGGGCCGTCCTATCGCGAGCTAGAGAGATATCCGTTGCTCCGCTAGAGCCCCTTGATCTGCAAATACAAATCGCGCAAAAATAGTTTACTGCTTCCCGGCATCGGCAGTTTCTTGCTTGCATCTTTTAAGATCGCAATCACCTTTTCCGCTTGAGCGGTTCGATCCGGAGCATCACGCGTTATCCCTTTCTTATACTGCTTCATCCAAAAAGAAAGAAGCGCATCAGCAAGCTCCATCGTTTCTCGTTCAATAATGTTCGATTGGTAGAGCTGCTGAGAAAATGCTGCCGGGTTGTATCCTTTGATGGTCGTTAGAAAATCGAACAAATCTTGGTGAGCCACACTCGATACACCATGTGAAATCGTGTGAATCATACAGCGTGAACGAATCGTGGGAAGCAAATCATCAAGCCGCGCGGCGGTCAGGAGAAAATAATATCCTGGTGGCGGCTCTTCCAATACTTTTAGCAAACTGTTGGCACATGATTGGGAAAGAGAATCGGCCTTTTGAATCACAATAAAAAACTGCTCTCCCTCATCAAGACCAAATGAAAGTTTCTTAAACACCGAATCAAACTGATCAAGCGTGTAACGCGCTTCCGGATAGAGCCAGAGCGCCGCGTAATATTGCTGTTGTTCAATCGATTTACAAACCGTACATCGATTGCATTCTCCCTTGGCACACGCCTGCTGCTTTATTATTGAGACAACCTGTTTTTTAGCCTCCTCATGAGCACCCACCCATATGTGGGATGGCATAGTGCCAAGCAGTACCCTTTCTACTGTTGGTACCTTCGCTTTATCTGCCACCATTTATTTCTCCTTGCTTGCCCCGCAGTTTCGTTGCCGTGGCCCACTGCATTACTGCCTGTGTAGCACTCTCTGCAATCTCTTCAGGCGACAACGTGCCATCGAGTGTAATCACGTTGTCTCGATCACGAAAAATCTCATCAAAGCCTGTAATCAATCGTTTCACAAATCCGGTCTGTTCTTTTTCAAATGCGGTGAGCGTGGTTCGTTTTTTCAGTCGCTCAATTGCCTCTTCCGGTTCAATCTTTAGGTAAAACGTAAGATCCGGTTTAATTTCCTGCATCGCCCACACGTTAATTGTATTGATCATCGCGAGATCTTCACCACGGCCATACCCTTGGTAGGCTAACGACGAATCCGCCATCCGATCAGAGATCACCACCGCACCGCTTTTAAGCGCCGGTTTGATCACCTCATCCATATGCTGCGCGCGATCGGCTGCAAAGAGCAAATACTCCGCACGCGACATCAACGCCACCGGCTGATGCTGCAAAATTTCACGAAGCAGTTTTCCCAATGAGGATCCGCCCGGCTCTTTCGTGGTGACCACTAAACAATCATAAGTTTGTAACTGTTTTGCAAGATGACGAACCAACGTACTCTTTCCCGATCCATCAATCCCTTCAATACTGATAAGCATGCCTCGTGCGATCGTCATCTGTTTCCTTCGGGTATTCATGTAAGCCGATTTATGGTAAGTATAAAGGATATTGATAACGATGTCTTTTTAAAGAGCAGAACATGAGCATAAAAAATGTCACCATCAAACCGGGATGTATTTCATGTGGTTTGTGCGCATTTGTTGCACCAGAACTGTTTGAAGTTACCGACGTTTCCCGCCTAAAAGAAGGTGCCGATCCCTCCCAATACAAAGAAAAGCTCAAACAAGCAGCGGAGCAATGTCCTGTTCGCGTAATCGCTTATACCGAAGAACCAGAAAATGATACAGCCAAAACAGAATGAAGAGCAGTTTTTTAAAGAAACACTCGATGAAATAACGAAAGATGGACGCCTTCTCTACGTGGGCAGCCTCTTGCAACGTGCCGCACAAAAATTCACCGGGGAAGTTCCTGCGTTAATGTATAAAGATGAGCCAATCACCTATCAAGAGCTGTATGCTCGCGCAAGCGCCCTTTCCAAGCTTTTAAAAGAACAAGGGTTACAACCCAGAGAGCGAGTGTTGATCTGCTTTGAAAACTCTCCTGAGTTTTATGTAGCCTACTTTGCTGTGCTTCAAGCGGGGGCAGTGGTGGCTCCTATTAACACGTTTTTAAAAGAAAAAGAACTCGCACATATTGTTTCTGATGCACAGCCCCGTTTTATTATCACCTCTTCTGATCGCAAACCGCTCTTTGAGCAAACGAACGGCGGCAATCTGCCTCCCACTATTACGGAACAGGATATGCCTACACCGGATGCATCATTCACCCCCGATGAACCGATTGAATTAGAACCGGATGAAATGGCCGCACTTCTGTATACTTCGGGAACCACCGGACTTCCCAAAGGAGTGATGCTCAGCTCACGCAATATTATCACCAATACCTTGCAAGGGCTCACTCGCTTGCAGATTGGGTATAAAGAACGCATATTTGGCGTTTTGCCCCTATTTCATGTATTTGCACAAGCTGCCTGCGTATGGTCTGCTCTTTTTGTGGGTGCCACGGTGATTCTCGTTCCTAAAATTGATCGGCGCTATATTCTTTCAGCGCTCAAGCATGAACCAACCAGCTTTATCGGCGTGCCCGCCTTATACGGTCTCATGTGCCTGCTGAAAACTGCACCACTTGGCTCGGTTAAATTTTTCCTCTCTGGCGGCGATGCCATGCCAGATAAAATTCGCATGTATTTTGAGCTTCTGTATCGACGCAAAATTTGCAACGGCTACGGCCTCACCGAAACATCACCGGTCATATCCATTGATTGTGACGATGTTGCTCAGCCAACCAACGTAGTGGGAAAACCGGTATTCGGTATAGAATGCGAAATGCGTGATGAACAACTCACCGCATTACCCGAGGGACAAATCGGGGAGCTGTGGGTGAAAGGGCCAAATGTAATGCTCGGGTATTACAACGCTCAAGAGCAAACAGAGAAAGTACTCAAGGATGGTTGGTTTAATACCGGCGATACGATGTATATCGATAAAGATGGCAAACTAATTATTACCGGCCGCACAAAAGATCTGATCATTCACAAAGGTATCAACATCTATCCGCAAGAGATTGAGAACGTGATTCTTGGGCATCCCAATGTTATTCGTGTTGGCGTAATCGGTAAAAAGGATAATACGCATGGTGAGATTCCTATTGCATACGTACAACTACGTCAAGAGGAAGAAGGTATCGAGAAAAAATTGCGAGCACTAACGTCTCATCAACTTGCACCCTACAAAGTGCCCCGCTCATTTATTTGCAGCGTAGAAGAACTCGCTACCACCGCCACGGGGAAAGTGGATAAGAAGGTGCTCCGAAAGAAAGAATGAAACTTATTCATTTCATTACCAGCTTAGAGATGGGTGGCGCGCAAGCAGTGCTCTATGATCTGGTTACCCATCTTGATGCACAACAATTTGAACATCATATTATTTTCATTCATGATGGGCCCTACCGCAAAACATTGGCACAAGCACCTATTCCAACACACCAGCTTATTGGGTTTATTTCACCGTATGATGCTCTTGCATTGTATCGCCTTATCAAACTCATCAAACAAATAAATCCAGACTGCCTACACACCGTTTTGTGGTCAGCAAATTGGTTGGGGCGTATTGCAGCGTGGTGGCTTGGTATCAGATGCATCAACTCCTTGCACAATAACGTTGATCAAAACGGAACCATACGCACCATGCTCGATAAACTCGCGCCCGCACCTCTGCAGCTGATCGCCGTATCGCAGGAAGTCAAAGAATCTTATACCCAGTTTCACCCTATTGCCTGCCCAATTACGGTGATCCCCAACGGAGTGGATTTCGAAGGAATTAGACAGTTCGCCACAAAAAACATGCTCAATCGGGCCGATTTGGGCTACACGAAGCAAAATATTATTATCGGGTCAGTCGGCCGATTTCAGCCGGTAAAACGATATAAACTGCTCCTTGAGACCTTCAAATTGTTACAT
>SDBT01003067.1_pt1 | contig 29028 bp, 29 predicted proteins | sample 2277101 | NCBI WGS metagenome assembly SDBT01 (sample SAMN10404973, study PRJNA504765) | marine sediment metagenome | isolation source: marine sediment core GS10_PC15, 103 cmbsf | place: Arctic Ocean: Southern Knipovich Ridge | collected 2010
TCCACCTTTAGTGTCAATCTCATTAATGGCTGTGGGGTTTGAGGCAAAGCTGCAGTATAAACAGTTATAGTTGCAAGCCCGCGTACATCGCCAAGTCATCATATACAAAAGGGGTCTGTTCCTAACGGTTGTTGCCATTAATCGTAACCATCCGGAAGTACGTAGGAACTTGTGAGATTATATTTAACTTTTCCGTTTAATACGACTTATCAGCCTTATTTTTTCACGAATTTCCAGATTTTAGACAAAGGAACATGACCGTATAGCTGAAGAAGATAGTTTCAAAAGCAACATGTAAAGATGCAGCTAATAATCAATATATCAAGAACCTGCAATCTCCATGAGCAGGGCAAATTGAGGATACAAAACATCAAAGCATAATGTAAACGGAACAACGAATATTTTTTTCGGCGTGAATAAATCTACGTCTATGCAAATATTATTTTAGAAACCTTTAATTCAGAATATACAACAAAAAACAAGTGTAAACAAGTGTATGATAAAATCGCCTAGGGTGAAGTCGCCTACAATACGTAAAAAAATCGAGGTTTTGCCCTAACACAAAAAACACTCGGTGAATTGTGAAAAACATGAGAAACTCAAAACGTATCTGCTCAATAGTTGCATCGATCATAGTTTCGTTATTGATTGTATCGTCTTTTATGGGGTTCCCAGTTTCTGTGAGCGGCAACGTTAATGCAAATATGCTCACAGATGATTACGGTGATTTACTCCAGTATGAGTGGCCACAGATTCATGGAGATTCAGGTTTTACACGTTTCTCTGAGGGACCAGCCCCAGAATCATCAGACACATTATGGAAAACAACGATAGAAGGAATACAAAGTTATGTCACAGCGTTCAACGGCAAAGTCTTGGTCACAACAACAACGAATGTTATCGCCCTAAACAAGGACACAGGAGCCGTCATCTGGGATACCACCCTCCCTGACAGTCAGCGGTGGCCAGCAGTATTCAAAATCGATGAAAACCGCCTTGTTGTAGCAAAATACTGTCTTGAAATAGAAACTGGAGAAATTCTATGGACCAGCGAAGAATTTTCTGCAAAAGTATCCTATTGGGCTGAAAGTGTTTACAGTCCAGAAGAAGAAATGTTCTATACTCAAGGCGAATCGACAGTTCAAGCTTGGAACTTCTTTAAGCCAACAGAACCACCCACATTAGAATGGGAAACCTACGTCTCAGGTAGCACATCATCCGGAACGGGTATACAATATGGTGATGGAAGAGTTTTCCCCGGATCGTTTGAACCTCACCAAATTGCCCTTAACGCCACTACAGGCGAGGTTCTCTGGGATACGGAAACAACGGGAGCAATGAGCTTCTCGGGTTCATATTACGAGGGCAAACTACTCAAAGCCGGAGAAACCGACAACACGTTCTACTGCTTCGATGCTGAGACAGGTGAAATACTATGGGAATACACCTCAGGAAATCATCTCGGTTACTGGATCAGTGGCAGCGCTGCAGCATATGACATGGTCTACGAGCTTAACAAGGATGGAAATCTTTACGCTTTGGATGTGAACACTGGACAACTAGTATGGAAGTATGAAGGTCCAGGCTACCTGTTCTGGCCTGGATGGCCGGTGGTTGCGGACGGCAAGGTCTATGCTACAACCGGTCAAAGGGTATCGTATGACCCTTACACTTTGGAGTATAGCAAATCTGAGTTTGTGTGTCTCGACGCTTTCACTGGGGAGCTTGTGTGGGAATTGCCAATAGAAACTCATTCTCCGAGAGATTCTATTGCCATTGCTTACGGTAATTTATACATCATTCCTGGATACATTGAAGAAATGGCAATGAATAGATACGAAACTCTCGATGAGATTTGGGCTATCGGTAGCGACTCATGGTCGATGTGGCGTAACGATTCGGAGAACAGCGGAACGGGTCAGTCAGGTCCCACGGAACTGAATCTCAGGTGGAGTTTTACAACAGGTGGAGGAGTCGTCTCTACACCAGTCATTGTTGAGGGGAGAGTTTATGTTGGTTCACAAGACAAAAATATCTATTGCATCGATGCGAGAGACGGCAGACTTTTATGGAATTTCACGACGGGTGCTCGAATTAAATCGTCACCAGCTGTAGTTGACGGAAAGGTGTACGTTGGACCCGATGATGGGTATGTTTATTGTCTGGATGCAGGAAATGGCAGCCTTATCTGGAAGACGTATGCTGGCGGTTATATTGAAGCTAGCTTCAAGGCTGTAACGGGAATACGTTCTTCTCCTATGGTGATGGAGGGCAGGGTGTATGTTGGGTCGTTGGACACCAATTTGTACTGTCTTGATTCTAACTCTGGAGATGTCGTTTGGTCATATGGGACTGGGGGGTACATCACTGCTTCTCCAGCGGTATCAAATGGCGCAGTCTATATCGTTTCGCAGGAGTCCAACAGCGGTGCCCTTTACAAGATAGATGTCGCCGACGGAACGCTCATTTGGAAATGTGATATTCCGTATGTAATAGTGGCGGATAGAGGCACTGACTTACATGTGTCTCCAACAGTTGGAGATGGAATGGTATTTGTTGCGGCAAACAAGCAGAATTACTACGGGGTAAATGCGACAACTGGTGAAATTGAGTGGACATATGTTACCACTGAGGGCACAGAAGGTATAGGAGGATATTTAGTTGCTTCTATGGCGTATCATGATGGCGAACTCTACATCATTGACATGTTCTTCATAACAGCCCTTGACGCTAACACTGGGGAAGTCGTTTGGAATAGCTGGATAGGAACTGAGTTATATACCTCCCCGACCTACGCTGGCGACAAAATTTATGTCACCACAGACAGGCGTTTCGTTTATGTTCTTAATGCCACAGACGGAGCTAGGCTCTCATTTTTTGAGATTGGCTCTAACAGCTGGTCAGCCCCCTCCGTTTATGAGGGAAGGCTATACTTTGGATGCAATGATGGCAATGTTTACTGTCTCGACGATAACACAGTGACATACGGTCAGATTTACACAGAATTAGATACGAATGAAGTTGAAACGGGTGAAATTATTACGGGTTGTGGTCAACTTACTCCCGGAATTGCTCATGCACAAATAACTGTGACATTCGTAAAGTCCGATGACACTGTAGACAGCATACAAGTTACATCCCAAAATGATGGCACATTCAGCTTTAACTATACACCTGATGTGGTTGGCGAGTGGACGGTCTCCATCCGGTGTTCAGGAGCAACATACATCATGCAAAGTGTGGAGCTGCCATTCAATGTAGTTGAGACTCAACAACAAACATTTGAACCTGAGCAAACATCACCTGAACAGGAGCAACCAACACTTGAACAGGATTCAAGCATACCAACAGAGTATGTCACAGTAGCAGTTGCCATAATAGTCATAGCATTAATTGCTGTGGTCTCCTATTGGTTCATGAAGAAAAGGAATAAAGGTTCACATGTTTTGATTAGCGACTGACAGCGGATTAGCTATACTAAGAGTTCTGATGCTTCAGAGTAGATTTGCCTCATTTTTTGAGCACAAATATCCCAAGAAAAATTTTTACGAACGAACTCTCGACCAGAACGTCCCATCGTCTCACGTAAAGATTTGTCCGAAAGGAGATGTAAAATAGCGTTGGCTAGTTCGTAACTATCCGGTTTAATTAGCAGCCCAGTTTCTTTATTTTTTACGACTTCGTTGATTGCGCTAACGTTGAAGGCAACCACTGGCTTAGCTGTGGCTTGAGCCTCCAACAGAGAGATACCTTGTCCTTCTTGGATTGAGGGTGAAACAAAAAGATCTGCACAATTGTATAATTGGTGAAGCATAACTTCGGGAACATCGCCTAAAAAGACAAACTTGTCCGAAACACCTTGCTTTTTTGAATATGAAATCAGATGGTTTTTGAGTGGGCCGCCTCCAACTACTACAAACTTTGTTTCTTTATTTTCTTTGATGACATGTTTGGCTGCTTCGATCAGGAAATGTAACCCTTTTCGGGGTATTAGGTTGCCAACGAAGAGTATGACATGTTCACTGTTTCCACCAATCATACCCTTGACTTGTTCACAATCATTGGTGGGCTTGAATCTTTGGATGTCCACACCGTTTGGAACTATCCGTATTTTCGTCTCATCAACATCATATAATTGAACCATTCTTTGGGCTGAATATCGGCTGACAGTAACAATCAGGGTTGCCGCTCTGGCTGCCTCCTTTTCGATTCTTGCCAGATGCCACATGAAAACGTTAGAGAGCTTCATCCTGAGGGACGGAGACACGCTTTTTGACGATTGAATATACTCGTCCGCCAGAACGCCGTGAACAGTCTGAATGAACGGCTTGCTGATTTTCAGCTTCTTGAGAAGCTTCAGTAATTTGTAACCACTAACAGTGTGTGCTTCATAAACGTCGGCGTTAATTGTGTCAAACATTCTGGAGATGGATCTGTTGAAAACCCAGTTGTCTAGCGGATAAAGCATATCAGTGGAGAAGCAGGGAATGAATGTTGTTCCGTCAATCACAGTAGTTTTGTTGAAGCTTTTTTTTGTTCCACTGTAAATCGTCATGTCAACTTCATTTACCAATATTTTGGCAGTCTCAACTATTCGGCGTTCAACGCCTCCGAAGTAAAGGTGAGGTGGTTGCGTGTTAAAGACAGCTACTTTCAGCTTCCCATTCATGGATACGTACCTCTATGTTTGAAGCGGTTCCCCATACAATTCTTTGGCAAGACTAAGTATTAAAATGAAACCAATTTCGGTTGCCTCAAAAGTTAGGTTGCGAGGTGAGCGTGCGAATTTAAGGTTTATTAGCAACGTTGATAGCCCAATATGACAAAAGACGAACCGTGAAAATTATGCAAGTCAGTTTGATTCACATGCAAATCAGCGAATCGCCGGAGAAGAACTTGGAGACTGCAGAGCAAATGCTGTATAGGGCGGCTGATTTAGGTTCCAAATTCATCTGTCTCCCAGAAAATTTTGCTATGCCAGCTAGTTTAGAAGACAACATGCCCATTGAAAAGATAGTGGATGTGACCAGTGAACCTACAGTTCAGCTTCTGAAACGGGTTTCAAAGGAAGTTGACGCTTACATTGTCGGAGGTACTATCTTCGAGAAGTTCAGGGGAAGATATTATAACACATGCCTTTTTCTCAAGCAAGGAAAGATTCTGGGAAAATTTAGGAAGATGCATTTAACTGACTGGGAAAAAAATGTAGGTTTGAACGTGGGAAGCACCTTCAGGGTTTTTGAAACCGAGTTCTGCAAGGCTGGACTTCTGATATGTGCTGACGTTTTCTACCCCAGAACTGTTAGAAGATTGGCTTCTTTAGGCGCTGAAATTATTTTTTTGCCCGTGTCTGCGTCGAAAACTCATCCACACGTGAAGGGGCACCCGCTTACCATAAAGAGAGCAACAAACAACAAGGTTTTCATGTTAAAAAACGGCAACACTCGATCAAACTCTAGAGGCGGAAACAGCGCAATAATCTCTCCATGGGGAATCCTAAACCAAGCAAAAGATGAAATGAACACCAAAATTATCTCCGCTGATTTAGACATAACCAAACTGAGAAAATACCGGCGCGCCACAGTTCAAGAATAAAATTTTTGACAAACTACAAGTGAACGCCTGACGCTAGTAGATTTTTTCCCATCTTTCAATGATTTTGTTCATGTTTTCGAAGCCGAACTTCTCAAGCCAGCCCCGGTAATTGCTGTCATTCACTGCGGTTCTACATATATCCTTTGCACGTTCTGCATCATGTACAAGAAGAAGGACTGCTTCCACATCATGGCTGGAGACGTAGGCGACAGTTCTGAGAAGAGCCTTGGTTTCGACGTCTCTGGGAATCTCAGCGCTCAATTCTATGAAGATTGGTTTCTTGAGCAATTTCTTGAAGTCCCGCGTTAACGTGTCCACCCAATACATGGTCACATAATTGTGGGCGGAGAGTGGAACATGGAAAAAGTCCACATACTCTGCGAGGGCTTCAAAGTCCAAGCCAAACCTTTCCTTAGCTAAGATGGGGTCAGGCCATATTTCTATCCCAAACGGTTGCTTAACCAGTTTCTTGGCTCTTCTAATAAAATCTGTAACAGTCTGTGCCCGCCATTCTAGCCAGTTTAATCCGCTTTCTTTTTGCTGTTTTGAGCAGCGGGGGCAGGTGCAGAATTTTTCTTCCGGAAAGTGGTAAAGGTTCAGAATTACTCCTTTAACATCTTCTTTTGCGGTGTCTTCGATAAAGCGAAGAACGTTGGATTGGTATTCTTCGTTGGTGGGGCACACAAAGTCCCACGGGAGAGTAAATGCTTTGTTTGTTCTTGTGGCAGGGCCGTTTTCTGAGAGCGCTACCAACTCTGGTCTTTCTCGTAGGGTTTTAGCGTCAACAAAGCAGGTTATATCGTTGTACATTCGTTTTGCAGGTTTTCCTACAACACCGTCGACACGTTTTGAGTAGTAGACGGAAATGTCGAATCCATCAACAATTGTGGGCTCGTAGATTACTGTTCCAATCTTCAATGCATTCGACCTCTGACGTATTGTTATCTTTAACTTTAAATCTAATGACGTTAATTAGTTTTGACGTTAAACTTTGCTGGTGCCCTTCGATGAGGATTAAAATCGATTACGCCAAATGCAGAGATTGCCAAACATATACGTGTGTTGACTGTTGTGCTATGGCAGTCTTCAGCCTCCAAGAAAACAAGCCAGTGATAGTTGACCTTGATTCATGTACACTATGTAGAATCTGCGAAGACCTGTGCCCAAACAAGGCAATAACCATCGTAAGATAGATACAAGATTTGGGTTGTTGAATATAACAAGTTCAGAACAGCTTTTTTCATGAACACTAAAGCGTGAATATTTCCTGTAAGGCATAAATAACAAAAGGGAGTTACACATTAGGAATCTCTCCGTAACTAAGAAATGGATAACCCAAAATCATATAATTAACTTCATTTCTGACAAGCATACGAGAAGGAAAGTAACAGATGAAGCTGGAAACCAGAATCAAGTCTGTCGAAGCTGAGATACAAGAAAACAAACTTGTTTTACGATCAAAGACCCCCCTGAAAATATTAAGCTCTGCTGTTCTTAATGGCGGTCCGTGCGACTCTAAATGCATAGTGAACTTTCAGGTACCCGAAGACGCTGGAAGCGATATGGATGATCAAGTTCACAAGGAAGCTGGAGAATTCCTTAAAGAAGAAATAACAAAAATGGGCTTTCCTCAAGACCAAGTCGTAGCAATAATGACCGCGGCTAAAATGAAAAACGTAGAAGTTGTAACCCTAAAATTTGAGGACATGACCTTAACCGCTTTTGTTACTGCAGGAGCATATTTCGCTGCCACAGCCGGCGACGAGATATCCTCAAAACAGACAGCGTTCCCCTTCAAGAAATGGGGTACAATCAACATTATCATATTAGTTGACGGAAACTTAACAGAAAGCTGCATGGTCAACGCAGTAGTTACAGCTACTGAAGCAAAAGCGTCTGCACTAAGAGAACTCGACGTTAGAAGCCGTTTTTCAGGTGAGGTAGCCACTGGAACGGTGACTGACAGCGTTGTTATAGCATGCACAAAACGAGGGCGCACAATAAAATATGCTGGAACAGGCACAGCGCTAGGAGAGTTAATCGGCAAATCCGTTAAAGCAGCGCTCAAAAAGGCTATCTACAAGCAAGAAAAGCTGGTGTCCAACAGACCTCTGACAAAGAGACTGCAAGAAAGAGGGGTAACTGTTGAGCGAATGACAACTCTTTTTTCGCAAATTCGTCCTATCCTCCGCGAAAACGCTGAAAAACGGAAGCAGTTTACGGAAGAACTTGAGCAGGTGTTGTCAGATCAGAACATCGCAGCGCTAGTTATTGCAGGACTAAGACTTGATGAAGATGCAAAAACGGACTTGATTCCTGAGAATCCAGCCAACGAGTATGGTCGGAATTTTGTGCTTAGTAAGATTCTTCAGAAAGCCGTGATAGACTATATGTCAAAGGAAAAAACGGCATCCAAGCAGGTTAGACCTGATTACCTCAGTTCAACTTTCTCAGACAAGATGGGCTGGTTTACCAGAAGCGTCCTTTCTGCTGTTATGTATTCCGTTTATTCAAATGTTGTCGCAAATCAGCCGAAAGAACAGAAAGAATGAATTCGTGAATAACCAATGAAATGATGATTCGTTTTGCCAAAATCGTCGCAACGCTTATAGCCTACTTCAGCGAAGTTTTCGCTTCTGAAGAGGAATTAGCTTTGAAGTTTGGAATGTTCATTTATGAGCCTACACCAGTTGAAGGATTTGACCTTCAAGTCTATCGTCTTAAATCAGAAAGAGGAATCGTTGGAACCCCAAACCCCGAGATGACAACTAACATCGCTTGCTTCGGCGACAACAACATGGCAGCTAAACATCCGGACTGGGTTGCAATGTCCAAAGATGGTCCTGCACTGCGAACAAACAAGAAATACAATTTGAGGTGGGATATTGTCTGCAACCAAGAAAAGCAGATGATTGATTACATGCTCGACATAATCGAAGAAACAGCAGACAACACCAAAGGAATAACCGTTAGCAGCATGCACGTCGCAGACCACGGATTCTGCACATGCCACAGATGCAAAGAAGCACAGGCAAAAAGCGGATTAGACCGGTTAGAATGGAGAGCACAAACAGTAACTGATTTCATCAAAAGCGCCAAAGAACGAGTGAAAAATAAACCATTTTATGTTGGACTACTTCCTGATCCAGTCAATGCATATGAAAGGTTCGGCCTAGACTTTGATGCACTAGCCGAATATGCAACCGCCTTTGTTGTTCCACATTGGTCTAAGACTTATGCAACTCCATGGTACTTCGAGACACTATCTCGGTCATTTAAAAAATTACTAAAGAAACCAGTATACCCTGGACTTTACATACGTGGACCGGGAGATAACCCAAACGAACTTGAGAGTCATACACAGATACTGAAGACAGCATGTCGTATCGCAAGAACTGGAGTAGAAGGTCTCATTTTCCTAGCAGCAAACGCTACCTACATGAAAGACTTCCAGAAAGCTTGTGTCGCAGACGTGAAACTCCGCGAAGAGCTGGAAGGCTACGGCGGCAAACCTGTTTTAGATCTGGTAGACAAGTGGGAAAGCATACTCGCGTAAACAGTATAACGCGCGTTTTTTTGCGCACTCTTTTTATCTTTTTCAGAATCAATTTTTGTAAGTCTCGTAGAGAAATTCTGATTTTCGGTTTTTCAGTGCTGGATTAGAAATCGGTTTCTATTTCTAGTCAGGATTTCTATATTGCAAATTTTTGGGGCATTTAAGCAAAACTTATATAATCTGCATCGAAGTATTTTGCATCTCTAAAACGAGGAATGATAATGGAATTCGGCAATTACTTGTTTGAAGCAAAGAAAGTTGAAGGATTCGACTTTGACGTGTACCGACTGAAACCCGAAACAGGAAGACGCGGAACGCCACAAAGCGACATGTGGAACAACATTGCAGTTTTCGGAGACAACGTATCTGGTCGTGCACACCCAGAATGGATTTCTGAGTCAGCACGTGGACGAGGCGTAAGAGGAAACAACCAGTATAATCTGCACTGGGATATTCTCTGTCCAACGGTTGAGGAATTCAGAGCAGAGCAATTGGATTACATAGAGAAAACAGCTGAAGAAACAGGACAGCCAATCTTCTTGAACAGCTGGCACTTCGCTGACCACGGACACTGCACCTGTGACCGCTGCAATAAACTCTGGAAAAAGAGTGGACTGGACTGGTTTGAATGGCGTAACCAGACAATCACAGAATTCATCAAAGAGGTAAAGGATCGTGTGAAGACGAAACTGGTACTAGCCGTGCTCCCCGACCCAGCAAATGCAGACCAACGTTTCGGTATGGACCACAAAGAACTCTATAAACTGTGTGACGCATTTAACATTGTGATGTTCTCTCAGAACTATGCAACTTCATGGTATTGGGAAATGATTGCACGTGCTTTCAGGAGAATCTTTCCAGAGAAGCCAGTATACTCTAACCTCTACGTTTGTGGTCCAGGAGACGACCCCAATAATTGTCCGCCAGTTGAACAGCTAATCAGAGTCTCGGTTCGAGTGATGAGAACAGGAATCGACGGCATCATTTACCTAGCAGATGTCGCAGACAACATGGTGAAGTTCCAGAAGGCAGTAAGTACCAAAGGCGAATACAGAGATTCACTAAGCGACTACGGCGGTCAAGTTGCGCTTGATTTGTTTAACAGATGGGACAAACTCTTCTAGAGTAAATCCACGAATCTTCAACGTAGGCTTCGGCCTTTTTCTCTTTTTTTAACATACAAATCAAACAGCAGTTTTTCTCTCGAGCTTGCAGGCTAAAGTGGTTACTGCGTTTTGTGTTTTCGAATTAATGCCACTATGGCCAAAATAATTACTAGAGAACCTAAAGCTGGAAGTGATGTTGTTAGGGTTAAGCCGATGGGGGTGAAGCTCAAGAAGAGACCTACTAGGGCGGTTATGGCGAAGCTTAATCCTATGGAAAAGGTGAATCTTTCGATTACGTCTAGGGCATCTTCTCTGGGAAACAATGTTTCGGTTAGGCAATATCCAGGCAAAAAGGCTACGAGAACGAAGGCAAATATGTACCTTAGATATGATAATGGGGTGCCGGTTTCAGGAAAGAACAGGATCGAAGCGAACGAAAGAATTGATGTACATATGATGACCCAGAACCATCTACTCTTTCTCGGAGACAGAAAGCTGATGAAGTTTTCTTTATGGTGCGTTGGTTCCTCAAGGGACACAAGTCCTTTTCGGTGAATGTTCTTTACTTCTTTCTGTATATCTTCGAGTTTAGCGTCAACTTGTTCTTGAACTAACTGAACTAGTTCTTTCACGTTCTCTGGTTGTTTTGTCTCCAAGACGTCTAAGATGACTGCTTTTAGGGATTTCATTTGTGCACCAACTTTCTTATTGGCATGTTTACATAAAAGCGTAGTTCTCCAAGTCAGCTGATTGAGTGCCACGAAGAAGACTAAAAGAGGTAAACGTAACTTGGGTAAACCCACTCAAGAGCGTTAAGATTGAGAATTTTGAAGAAAAAAATAAGAAAATGGGCAAAAGCCCATGGACAAATTTTGGTTTGCTATAGTTTAGCCGACTAGCTTGAAGAGCGGATGCATGCCTTCGACAGCTGGTCTTGTGCCAAGTTCTGCAGTGGCAGTCAATATGTATGTGTCAATTACTGCAACAGCTGGGAAAACGAATTCTGCAAATTCGATTGGCCCAAACATAATCCAGTCTGCTCCGATTATTGGCAGTATAGCGTTTTGTGCTGCGTCAACGGCTTTTTTGATATCTTTCGAGAAGTTGCCTTTGACCCAACCGAGGGTGTCAGACACGTTTCCGATTCCTGTTCCAACAGCTCCGCGGTCACCATATTGTTCTTTAATCAAGTAGATGGATCGAAGTCCTGCACCTACGCCTATTCCCCATGAAGGCATAGCAGTGTCGATAAGTGCGGCTTCTATACCTGCTTGGTCTGCCATCTCCAGAATCTTTGGCAGGATTTCAAGTTTGGCTGTGGTGCTGTCGTCCTGAGGATTGTCACACAAGATGATGGATGCTTTGACTCCGCAGTTCTTCAGGTTTTCCAGTTCTTTTTCTTTGACTCCGTTGTATATTGAGTTGTTAATAATTCTGGCTGATAGGCCGACTTCGTTTGCCCATTTGATTGTTTCAATTCTGAGTCTGGGGCTGATAGCGTCTATCTGTATTGGTGCTTCAGTTACTTTGCTGATGAAGTCGATGTAGCTTTGGAAAGCCTCCACTGAAGTTCCTACAACATCCAAAATGAATTGATTGGTTGTCATGTCGGAAAGCTCGTCCATCCTGTTGATTAGAGCTTCAGCTTTTGCCTTGTCAAAGATTCCTTTTTTCTTGTCTTCTACAATCTTATGACCAATGTAAAAGATTGTGGCAGTAAGAGCAGTGGGACACTCTCCAGGTTGACCTCCGAGCTTGATGCCGCCGGCATTAATAATTTTTTGTTCCTTCTCAAATCTAAACATTCTAGCTCACGCCTCATTTTTTGCGGAATATTTGCCGCCGAGCTTACTTTTCCATAGCCTTCTTTGCGAGGGCTACAGCCTCTTCCCGAGTTTCACCGAACAGCGCGCCTATTGCATCTGCGTCACTTTTGTCCACAGCTGCGCCGCCGATCATAACGGTGACTTTTCCTTTCAGTCCTGCAGCTTCGACGGCTGCCATCACTTGGGGGATGTTGTTTTTGGCGGGTGCGGTGTTTATTGAAACTGCTATGATGTCGGCGTTGTTTGCTTTGGCTTGTGTAGCGAAGTTGACTGCTGGAGCCTTTTTTCCAAGGTCAATGCATTTGAATCCTGCTTTTTTTAGAGATTTGCGTACCATTTCTTTGGGGGTTAGGTGCATGTCGGGGTCGAGAGTTCCGATTACAATGATTCCTAGGGGATTTTCGGGTTCAGGCGGTTCTTTTTCCATCATGGATTTTAACCAAGACATTAAAATTACTTCCTTTTTATTGCCTAACTGAGGTTTTTATGAATAGACAAGCGTATAAGCTTTTTGTCGAAATACTATCAACAGACAGTTTTTGGGTGTGATTTCTTGAACAAACTTAAAAGAGCATTATTGGACATAGTTTCTTCAAGGCAGAATGTGTCCGGTTAGGTGTTCTGGTTGCTAGTCAAAGGTTTGAAGGGGTTGTTCGGGTTCTTGACGATTATGCCTCTTGGAATGGAGTCGATTGAGGCAGTATCCAAGTATTTTTTTCTTTGTCCTGTAGTCGCGTTAGCGATAGGGTTGGTTGCTGGTGCAGTAGGTTTTGTATCCAACATTTTTTTGCCAGACTTGATTTCTGGTTTCCTTGTTTTAGTTAGTATACAGCTTCTGACTGGTTTTCATCATTTGGATGGTCTCTTGGATTTAAGCGATGCGGCAATGGCTAGGGGCGACACCAAACGGAGGCTAGAGGTTATGCATGATATGTACACGGGTGCAGCAGCTGTGGCATCTGGAGTTCTCGTCCTTGCTTTGACGGGTTTAGCTTTTGGGCAGTTTTCTGGTTTGGACATCTTGAGGGCGGCGGTAGTCGCTGAGGTTGTGGCTAAAGAGAGTATGGTTTTGACTGCATATTTGGGAAAGAAGCCGACATACAAGGGCATGGGATATTATGTGGTTGAATCCATGGAGAAAAAGCATCTTAAGGTACTTTGTTCCTTGCTCTTGTGTGCCGTGGTAGGTTTCCTTTTAGTCGGCGTATATTTTGTTTTTGTTCTTGCTGCGATGGCAGTTGCTGTGGCGGTTTTGACTTCTTATGCTAACAATACTTTGGAAAGCGTAACGGGTGACGTTATGGGAGCCACCAACGAAATCAACCGGATGATCGCCATCATCATGATTATTGCAGTCATGGTCTAAAAACAGAAGTTAAGCACATTAAGAACACAGTTGCTACTATTTCTGGAAAAAGGCTGTTTTCAACAATCAACTGTTATTAGTATCCTAATATGAACTGTGCCTGTTTCTTTTCGGGGTTGCGTGTGCCCGCGTTTGAGTGGTTGTTGTGGCTGTTTTATTGTCCGAGTCCTATGGCTCGGAATTTGAGTTTTTTGCTGAATGTTTTTGGGTTGTAGATTTTTCTTCCATCAATTAGGATGGGCTGTTTCATGTTTTGTGTGAAGTCTTCTGGTTTTAGTTGTTTGAATTCTTGCCATTCGGTTACGATTATGCAGCAGTCAGCGTTTTTTAGGCATCTGATGGGCGTTGAGGCGTAACTGATTCTGTTCTTGAAGACGGCTTTTGCGTTGGGGGCTGCAACTGGGTCGTATGCGGTGACGTTTGCGTTTTCGTCTAATAGCTGGTTTATTATCTGTATGGATTTTGCTTCTCTCATGTCGTTCGTGTCTGGCTTAAACGACAGCCTCAATATGGCAATTCTTTTGTTTTTCAGTTCTCCTACTTCGCTTTTCAGTAGCTCGATTGCATGTTTGGCTTGGTCATCATTGACTTTTTGAACAGCTTCAAGCATTGTGGGGACGTAGTTTTGTTTTTTTGCGAATGCAGTTAATGCTTTCAAGTCTTTGGGGAAACATGACCCTTCGCATCCTAGCCCTGCACGTAGGAACCGCAGGTTGATTCTCTCGTCTAAACTATGCTTTCCACTACTGTCGCAACGTCTGTTCCCTAGATTTTCTCGCATATGTTGGCGATTGTGTTTATGTAGCTGATTTTTGTAGCTAGAAACGAGTTGTTGGCGTATTTGACGAGCTCCGCTGTTGTGGGAAGGTTCGTTCTGAGGATAGGCTGATTCTGTTTTGCATAGAATTTCGTGTATAGTTCTTTTAGGGTGTCGCCGGACTTTTTGTCGTATTCGCCGATGACTATGCGGTCTGGATGTAAGGTATCATGGATTGCAGAGCCCTCCCGCAGGAACTCGGGAATTTATGCACACCCCAAAATCGGAGCCGCACTGGTTGTTTGACTGTTTTTCCAGTATCGGCTTAACCATGTTTTCTGTGGTACCTGGCAAAACTGTGCTTTTAACAACAATCAGGTGATATCCACTTTTTTCTTTAGGGCGTTTCCAATTTCGGTCGCGGAGTCCCGTATTTAGTTTAGGTCGATACTTCCATCGGATTTGCTTGGGGTTCCTACTGTAATGAAAGTGACATCTGTGTTTAGGATAGCTTTCCTCACGTCAAGCATAGCTTTCAGGTAGCCAGTTTTGGTTGCCTTCTGCAGGAAGCCCTCTAGTTCTGGTTCATAGAATGGAGGTAGCCCATTGTTTATTGAATCAATTTTATTATGATTTTTGTCTGCTGCAAGAATTTTGATGCCTTTGCTTGCGAATCCAACTGATGTGCAAAGACCTACGTATCCCATTTCAACAACGGATATGTGTTGTTGAGCCATGATTCCACTCTCTCTATTAGTGTGCTGTTTTAGGTTTTCCATTAATTACATATACTGTTTGTGCGATAAAACATGTTGGCTTAAGGAGTTATGTTCTTGATTACAAAAGCAATCATTGAGGAAGGTTGGACTGTAACATCGTCACAGGCAGTAAACGCTGCTTTGAACGATCTGAGTAAACAGGAAATTATCGCTAAAAAGCACACTGGTCGGAACTATTTCAAGCTCGCAAAGAATGTGGTGTTTACATGATTTCATTACCACGAAGAGTCTTATACCTCTGGAGGCTCTTCGTGAACGCTGCCACCAAGGAAACAGTTAAGAAACACATTTTTCTTGCGAAATGGACGGTTCATCATGACCAAATCTGTAGTTGATGTTAATATAATTAGACAACTTGAGCTTTCGCGGAAAATTGTAGGTAAATTCAACTCCGTCATAAAGGATTGGGACAGAGAAGTTTTATCCGGCTCTCATAGGAATCAAGCAGGCTGGAAAAAGACCCACAAGATTGATAGTAGAGCATTAGCGAAAGAATGGCAAATCAATTGCAGAACAAAAGTTCACGCTAGACTTCTTTGTTAACTGCAAATTAATTGTGTACCGCTAAACAATACAGTTCTGGATGTTAACTAGTTTCGCGTGTTTTAGCGGACGATTTCCCGTTTCTTCCATCGCAGATTCTTTTTTCTGCATTTCCTGCACTTGACGGCGCTGGAAGCGTTTCGTGATCCGCACTCTCGACAGATTTTCATGTAGAGCCTATGCTTCTGTGCAAGCGATTTCTTGAAGGGATCCATTATAGGCAAATCAGACATTCTCCGTTAGTTGAGCTTAGTTACGATTCAAATCACCTCTGACCTAAATATGTTTTCCCTTCCCCCTAATTGGTTCAACCACCAGTCTCACTGCATCTCCATGCTTTCAAAGTCTTTCTCTAAAAATGGTCTTGCCGTGAGCAGTTCCATCCTTTTTGATAAAATTACCGTCTGATGAACCTCTTTTTGGGAGAAGCGATTCCTCGCCCACCTGACTTTACATCATATGCAAAGATTTATCACAACGTATTTATTGCGATGCCAAAACGCTTAGCAAGTTCACGAACAGAAAAGACGAATGAGCGAAGCGGACGTTGGCAGAAAACAGTTCTGTTCTGATTGGGAGAAAGCAGGTAATGAACTGCATACTGGCGGGCGTATCTCCTTTCCACGGCGGAGCAACAAGTCTCCGTTACGGCATGAGGTATGCAATCAGCAGAGCGATTGACGTTGTGGACGTAACCCTGTGTCGTTTCATGCCCGACCTTAAATAACCTTGGCGAAATAACCAAAAACACGCAAGTTTAAAAGGCTCCATCGCTAACTCCTTTATTTCAGGGAGGACACAAGACGCAGTGAAAACCGAACTATGCAATTTCTGCTTGAAAAGCGGAATATTGTGCTCAAAATGTCAAGGAAAACTTGAGTCAGGAGACGTCAGTGAAGTAGACTTCACTATAGCCCGCTTACTTTTGTCTCTGGAAGAACAGTATCCTTCTCTTCAGGATGTACATTTCCACAAGGCTGTGGAAGCGGATAGAATCCTCGCTATTCTCGTCAATAAAGGTGATGTGCCACGTCTTTTGAGCCATGGCGGAAAAATTGTTAAGGCTCTCGGCGAAAAGACGCAAAAAACTATTCGTGTTCTGGAATCTGGAGTGACTGAACAAAAGTTCCTAGAAGACCTTTTTGTTCCTTTGACTATTCTGACGATAAACAAGATTTGGTTGCCTGACGGAACCACGGAGACAAGAGTTATCTTGAATCGGGGAAGACGGAAAAGAATTCCTAACATCAAAGCTTCAAAGGAACTCGCCGAAAAACTTCGGGGAATGACCATAAGAGTAGAATTCGCTAACTAACCGTCGGTGTCTCCAATGAAAATTGACAAGATGGGAGACTGGCGAAGAACCCATTATTCAGTTGATATAAGTCCTGAACTGGATGGACAGGAAGTTGTGGTTTTCGGCTGGGTTCAGGAGATTCGCGACTTAGGCGGCTTACGCTTTCTGATACTGCAAGACAAGACTGGACAACTGCAGATTACTATCCATCGGCACAAAGTTGCAGCTGAGGTAGTGGAGAAGGCTGAGTCGCTGCAGAAGCAATACAGCCTCGGCATTAAAGGAACCGTTAAGAAAATGGGAAAAGCTCCCCGAGGAGCAGAAATCGTCCCAAATGAAATGCGGATATTTAGTGTATCACAGCAGCCGTTGCCCCTCGACATAACAGGACGAACCAAAGCAGAGATCGATGTGCGTCTTGATGCGCGTGTTCTGGATTTGCGCAGAGAAGAAAATCAGGCTATATTCAAGGTTCAGCATGCCGCTCTTGAGGCTGCCAGAGCTTTCTTGTCAAAACGGGGATACATGGAAGTATTCACGCCACGAATCATCGTGTCCGCTACTGAGGGCGGTTCTGCCCTGTTTCCAGTGGCATACTTTACGCGGGAGGCTTTTCTGGCTCAGAGTCCTCAGCTTTACAAAGAGGAGTTGATTCTGGATTTTGAGCAGGTCTTTGAGATTGGACCCTTTTTTAGAGCCGAAGAATCTCATACTCGCCGTCACCTAAGCGAATTTATTTCTGTGGACATCGAGCAGGCTTTTGCAAATGCTGAAGATGTCATGAATGTTCTTGAAGAGCTAATTCATAATGTCTGTAAGGCTGTGGCGGCTAACTGTGAACGGGAACTTGGGCTTCTAGGTCACGAGATTGTGGTTCCTGAGGTTCCTTTCAAGCGTTTAACTTACAGTAAGGTTTTGGAGGAGCTGGAGGCAGAAAAAGTTCATGTTCCGTGGGGCGAGGACATTCCCACTGCAGCTTACCGTGTTCTTGGGAAGCTTCATCCATACTATTATTTCATTACTGACTGGCCAACCAAGGCTAAGGCGTTTTACATCAAACCAAATGACGACAACCCAGAACTGAGTGAAGGCTTTGATTTGATGTGGCATTGGATAGAGCTCTCGTCTGGAGGCGCTCGTATCCACCAAAAAGAATTGCTGATGAAACGCTTGTCTGAGCATGGACTCAGTACGGAGTCTTTTAAGACTCACCTAGCGGCATTCGATTATGGTATGCCTCCACACGCGGGATGGGGCTTAGGATTACAAAGACTACTTATGGTCCTAACGGGCGTAAAAAACATACGAGAAGTAGTGCTCTTCCCAAGAGACCAATTCAGACTAACACCCTAACCTCTGAGGCTAGTATCCTGCTGTTATCAGGTCTTGGGGCTTCATAAATTCTCGCAGTAGGACAGTTGCGTAGCTGCCTCGGTTCAATGTGAAACCAAGCGTCATCATCTGCTTGCCCGTGTTCTCTGTGTCTTCGGATATTTCTTCCAAAACTAGATTCCAGACTGGATTTAGGATTGCTCTTACTCTGCCTTCTGCGGTTGCTTCTGGCATGAACGGAATTTTGAATTGTTCTGGAGTCACGTTTTCGGCTTCAAGGATAGCCTGCTCTATTTCTCCCTGTATTCCTTTTGATGGCGGCTGTTCTGGACCTATAAGGGGAGCAGCCACACACAGTCTTCCCTCCTTAACTGCATCAGTCATTACCTGAAGATTCTGGTCGGTCACTTGATCATATTCTTCTGTTGGTATTCCATTCTCGTCAAGTTTAATCAGGTAGTCGCCGACCTGCGGCTCATCTATGGGGATGCCTTTTTGTATTCGTTCGCTGAGAAACCTGTTAAAAAGATAAGACTGGTGTGCTTGAACGAAGAGCTTACGGAGCCTCCGAGGCAACTCCCTGAATGCACCCACAAAATCGTTTGGATACTTTGTTAAGTGGCGGAGCATGAAGCATTCATACCTCAAAAATGTGGGGAACCGTTCGAGAGCCTCCTCAAAATTCATGGTATCATGTAGCTGTTGCCGAGCCTCCCTTGCTTCTGGATTCTCATGTATGCTGGGTTCTGCAAGAAAAACAAGCGCCGCCTTCTCAGCATCGCCCATGGTCAAATATTTGCCTATCTGATGAGTATTGGGTCTAATAGTGCCAAAACGTTGGTGCCCAAAAAAGTTGGGAACCCCTCCCAACCGCTCTATTTCTTTTTGAAGACTTTTTGCCCGCTCTTCAATAACCGACGCTGGATGGTCGATTCCTCTTATTGTGAGATGGAACCTGTTTCCTCTGATGAGCTGAGAATACATCCTCTCTCTGGAAAAGCGCTGCGGATACACGGTTATGTCCCTAATTTGTACATCCAAAACCTTGTTTGGCGACACATTCTGCAGGCTTATGTGCTGCGCAGTGAGCGCTTTAGTGTCCTTGATTCCCGCAAACCTGATGCGTTTCTGGCTTATTCTCAGCCTTTCCGCAACCTGTCTAACCGCCAAAAAAGTGTCCCATCTCCGCTTAACCAACACGCAGATAAGATAACGTCCCTCGCCAGCAGGCTCCCAAGCCTCAACAGGCGCCGAAACCTCAGCCAACGAACCATCAACCAAAAGCTCCTCAACCACAAAATCGTCTAGCAGCTGACGAATTTTTCCCCCAATCCCCAGAGACTGAGTGGCGTAAGTTTCGATGCCTACTCCCTTTTCGAGTTGTGGAACCTGCAACAAACTTCCTCAGAGTAGACTTAGTTTTCCTGTTATAGCATCCACCTTATCGGCGGGAGCCGGACCTATTCCTAGGCAGGTTGTGGTGTTTGGCGGGATTTCAGTTAAGCCCCTGTCGACAATCAATACTGCTGGCAGTTTTGCGTTTCTGGCTCTTCTTTCAAGCTCCAAAATCTCCTGCTCAGACTTCGCCTTCACAGCAATTTTACATTGCCCCTCATTAATCCATGGGTTCCACCATTCAGGACGATTCTTTCGTGCATACTCGGATGCGGAAACAGCAGCGTGCCCAGCTTGAGCAGCCATCTTTCCTTTACTCATCTTGATGTCAGTTCTCACTACTATAACCATCTTATACGAGAAAGACGACGAATCACAAGATATTCTTCCCGTCATGTCTCTTTAGCCTCAATGTTATCTAATGTGTCTCTTTCTTACTCTAAAACGCTTCCATGCCCAAATCCGACGCAATCAACTTTTTTTCAAAAACTGAAATTGTGTGCTTTAATTAGGCACTGTTTACTGTTTTTTTGACGAGGTCAACCAAGAATATATGAAATAGCTGATTACTGCGAGTGCCCCCGGATACTTGATCATGGGAATAAGGGATCTGCCTTGGAAGTCGATGTCTCCAACCTTTTCAAGCACATCATCAATCCCCAATCTGTTGCACCAGTCAATTATCTTGTCTGTTCTGCTGTCTGACAGGTTGTTTAGCATTTTTCGCATCTGAAGCATAGCCGCCAAATCAAAACCCACAAGTCTCTTCCATTGATGCTGATAACTGGAAAGGAAGGTTTCAGAAAAGTTGTTGTTCTTAACTGCTTCGTAGGCAACCTCTCCTGCAACATTAGCGCATGTTAGCCCAAAGATGACGCCTCCTCCTGTTGTTGGTTTTACTTGTGACGCTGCGTCTCCAACCACAAGAAAACCGTTTGAGTATGTTTTGGGTATTGGGCCCGCTAAGGGTATGGGATGAAGATTAATGCTGGTGACTTGGCTTTTTTTTAGTTTCTTGGAAGCTATGGGATGTTTTTTCATGAACCTCTGCAGATACTGGTGGGGGTTGCCTGTTCTGGTGGCTAAGCCAACCTTTGCGGTTCCGTCCTTTCGGGGGATTATCCACGCAAAGAAGTCGGGGGCAACGTTATTTCCAAGATACACTTCAACCATGTCGGCATCCACATGCTCTAGTCCATCGACTTCTGCTTGGATTCCCCGTACAATCATCGAACCTTTCAGTCCATCTAGCCCTGTCTTCTTCAGAATGGCTGATGAGCACCCCTCAGCGTCTATGACGACATCCGCCTCCACCGTCTCTTCTCCCTTTAGGGCGACCCCCTTGGCGTAACCTGATTCAAAGAGTAGAGACTTCACCCTTGACTTGAAGCGGTACTCTACTCCAGCTTTTATGGCTAAATCAAAGATATGCTTGTCGAAGAGTTCCCTGTCGACAACATAAGTTACTGGATTTTGGCTCCTCAACACGAACTCTTTGCCTGACGGAGAATAGAAAACGGCTCCTTTAATTTCGTTCTCAAAAGCATCCCGTGGTATTTGTATCCCTAACCGCTTTAAACTGGAAATGTTCAAATGACCTGCACAATGATTCGGCGCCCCTATCCTTTCATGCTCTTCGCAAACCACTACTTCGGCGCCTAGTTTAGCGGCTGTATATGCTGCGTATGAACCGCAGGGGCCTCCTCCAACCACAACAATGTCCTGTTTTGTTTTCACGTCTCTTCCTCTTTTGTTCAGCATCTGGTTTTATTATATCACGGGAAGTTTTAAAAGATAGCATATATAAGAGGGCATTGTATTATCCAGAATTCCTTGAGGTGTTGCTGTGAGCGAGAGAGTAAACATCGTTATGCCCAAATGCATGTCCTGTAACCGAACTATTCCTCCGGGCGAAGATTCAACAAAATTTAATTGCCCAAACTGTGGAGACATACTTATCTGGCGCTGCGCTAAATGCCGGCAGTTCGTAAGAAACTACCGCTGTCCAAAATGCGGCTTTACTGGACCGTAGTTTGGGTTTAGTGGATATGTTACTTCCGTTTCTTGGTCTGCATGAACTTTTTAAACACTAGACAACGGCTTTTCGAGTCTAGATTACGTTCTGCTCTTTTTGGCATCTGCATTCTGTAGTGAATGAGGTTGTGCTTCTGCCTCCTGAAAAGACATAATAGCAGTTTTGCATAGGATTACTGTATCATCAAGCAGAGGGGGTGAAACTGTGGGGGTTCAAGCAGTTGATGAAAAGTACCGTTGTAACATTTGCGGTAACGAAGTGGTTGTGACTAAGGTCGGCGGCGGAACACTTGTGTGCTGTGGAGAAGATATGGAATTAATCAATTAGACGTTACGACAATTTGCTCCGGTTTCTAAACCGTAGAATATGATGCAACAATTTTGTGGGATACGCCGCCAAAAAAGCTGAAATCCGCTTATGTGGAATTCAACAGAACAATCTGCCAACTAATACATTTATTGACGCTATTCTCCGAAACATGTATTCTTGAATAGGTGATACCAGAGATTTTTTTGCAAAAAAAGCTTGTGCTGAGAAAAGCTTTTATCCAAATCATGAAATAATGGCTCAGTGAGGTGAAAAAATGACGTTTGAATCAAGTAAAACTCTTAGTGCTGTCGGATTTTTATTGATAGTTATTGGTGCCGCCGCAGGTTTCGTAGTGAATTTTTCAGGTATTCTGTCATTAATCGGTATAATTCTGCTGCTTATTGGATTAAAGGGGCTTGCGAATTACTACAAAGAAGAGGGAATATTCAACAATACACTTTATTCTATACTTGTTGCTATAGGTGGATGTGTAGTTGGCGTAGGAGTTATAGCGGTTTCAGCTGTTTCGGCTTTGGCTGATCTCGGCATCGATTGGGCAAATATAGAAGATTGGGGTGATGTTGGAGCTGATGTAGGAACTGTTTTTACAGATTTTGACTTTAGTACAATAGCGAGTCTGTTAGGTGCATTATTGGTTGGTTTAGTAATTTTCTATGTTGTCATGATAATTTCAATGTATTTCCTTAGAAAGTCAATGAATCAATTATCAGCAAAGTCTGGAATCGGTTTGTTTGGTACCGCTGGGATACTAGTGCTTATAGGCGCAGTTCTACCAGTCATAGGGTTACTAATAATTTGGATTGGTTTTATACTAGCCACAGTAGCATTCTTCCAGATGAAAAAAGAGCAAACTAAGGCACTATAATCTAGGCCACCAAATAAATAATAAAAGCCACAAAAAACCTTCTTTTTTTTTATCTTTCATTCGCGATTACGTTAATGCACTGTTTCAGTGTGACAATGTGTGTTTTGTCTAGAGATTACTTGATGGTAATTCCATCAACTCGACCTGTTACGAGACCGCTTTCTTTCAGTTGCTTCATGTGCCAAGTTACAGCTTGAGAAGAAATGTTTAGGCGCTGAGCCAACTTTCCATGAGAAGCTGACTCATCGTCATGCAATATTGTTAATATTTTCCTAGCTGTTTCGTGTCTGAGAACAGAAATTATTTTCATCTCTATGCTGGAGAATTTTTTGGATTCAAAGTATCGTTTGTTTCGTCCATCACGGCGATTAGAAACTAACCCATCATTCATGAGCACCGCAAAGTGATACTGTACAACTCCGATTGGAAGCGTGAGGGAGTTGCAGATGTCCCTGAAGTTGATTCCGGGATTGTTTGTTATGAAGTTGTAGATTTGTATGCGGGTTGTTTGATTCAAGAAAGACGCGCCTTGATCGAGGTTCATCTCCTGAATGAAGGAGGAATGGACAAAAGACGACTCGAAATAATATGGAGCAAGATTGCCCATTAGATTGATTACTGCAACTAATGAGAAAATGATGACTAGCAGTATCAGGAAAGCTGAAAGGAACTTGGCATATCTCAACTTTTTTGTTCCTCTAAAGAGAGTTGTCTTTCAAGTATTTATGACGATTTGTAAACAAATGTACTACTGTTCAATGACTGTACCATAAACATGGTTTCTAAAAATTAATTGAACATTCCTGATTCTGCTAACTAATTTTGTGGTGCATAACTGATCTTGTTGGTCCGGAGCTAAACGTTTTTAAGAGATTCATGTAGTCCATTCCGTTTGCGGGTAGGTGGTGCCTCCCACCCGTTCCGCAATATAAATCCCGGCGTAGGGAGGTAAAACAAAGAATGAAGATGAAAACAAGAGATCTTACGCTAGTAGCTATCTTCGCTGCTCTTTACGCAGCACTTGTCTACGTTTTTGCCCCAATATCTTTCTTATCACTTCAATTCAGAGTAGCAGGCGTGCTCAGACCAGCAATCGCAAAAAAACGGATTCTGGTTATCGGATACGCTATAGGTGTTGTAGTCGGAAATCTTTACAGCCCCTTTGCGGGCCCTTGGGACTTGTTGTTCATGCCAATGATGAGCCTTGTTGCCGGATTGCTAGGGCACATCGTAGCAAGAAAATTCAGTGGCAACTATTTCATCTGTGGCGCCGTAATAGCAACAATAATCCCGTTGAGCGTAGCTTGGATGCTTTCCCAATTTGGTTTGCCTTTTCTTGCAACTTTTCCATATTTGTTAATCAGCGAACAGGCAGTATGCTTGATTGGTTCTGTTGTGTTCAAAATGCTCGAAACTAGATTCAAATGGTGGCAACTAACGTGAATCAGAAAGAAAAATGTGTAGTTGTATTTAGTGGTGGACCCGATTCGGTGACGGTAGCCTATTGGGCAAAGAAACAAGGATACGCTGTCTACGGCTTGAGTTGCAAATATGGTCAAATTGCATCAAAAGAAGTTGAACATGCTAAAGTAATCGCCAAGAAACTGGGGATGCCGCTGAAAGTCATCGATCTTTCTTCCCTAAGAGATATCTACCTTGGAGTTACTTCGGTTTGCGACAAAAACATATTGATGACCCAAAACTTTAGCCAGCCAATTATCGTTCCATTCAGGAATGCTATCTTCCTTTCAATCGCAGTTGCCTATGCAGTTTCGGTTGGCGCAACAAAGATATTTTATGGCGCACAGGGCTCTGATGAACCATTCTATCCGGACTGCAGAAAAGAATTCTACAAGTCTTTTGAGGCAACAGCAAGATTGGGAACCGACGAAAACATAACTGTCGAAGCTCCGTTCAACAATGGCCCGAAATCTGCTATAATAAAACGTGGATTGGAACTTGGTGTGCCCTTTGAACTTACTTGGTCCTGCTATTTTGGCGGACAAAAACATTGTGGAAGATGTGAATCCTGTGTGAATCGCAAGAGAGCTTTCGAGGAGGCTCAGATTCAGGACCCAACAGAATATGAAATCTAGAAAAGATTGATGGTGAACCGTAAAATGGATTACGAAACAGTTTTTGGGTTAGCAGAACCATACTTGAAGAGAAACGATTTTGGGATGCCCCACACCCGAAGGGTTTTTGATATAGCAACAAAAAACTTTTGCAGCAAAGAAGAACTGAAAAAGAAACTAACCACTAATTCCTATGGGTTTGTGCACAAATTTTTTGAGTCTTAGTGTATGGATATAACTTATGTATCTGCAGAATCTTCAGATTGAAGATGCAGTAAATAGGGGAAACAAAATGCATAAAAAAAAATTTGCCAAAGTTTTAGTATTGCTCATTATGTCATCGATGATTTCAGCAGCTACTGTATCATCAAATGCCTTCACAGTGCTCGCAGAACCAGCCACTCTGGAGGACATCCTCACAGAGATAGACGCGCTTAACGAAAGGCTGGACGCCATAGGAGCAAATATACCAGCTCTGAATTCAGACTTAAATTCATTAAACACTGCAATCGGTAACATACAGTCTAGCTTAGATTCTCTCAGTGTAACCACCGCAACTAGCACAGAAGTATCTGTTTTGGATTCAGCACTGGACTCACTAAACGGCAAGATCAATGATATACAGTCTAGATTGCCTGCTCTCAACGCCACTACTGCAAGCGAATCAGATGTAGCCGCTGTAAGTTCCGCTGTAGACGAACTGAGCACAGCCCTTGACGAACTTGAAGCCAGCTTGGATTCTCTCAGTGACGCCGCCGTAACTCCAGACGACCTAGACGCCACAGCAAGCGACATGTCTGAAACTATCGAAAGATTGAACACACTAGTAACTGTAGCCATCGGTTTGGCTCTGGTAGCAGCCATAGCCGCAATAGCCGCCGTCTGCCTTTTACTGCGAAAAAGGGTCAAGACTATCAACTAAACGGGGCAAATTTTTCTTCCTTTTATTTTTTGTTAATTTCAAGAATTTGCCGCGATATTTTCCCGTTAATTTCCTAGCAACCTAACATCATAACAGGTAGATTTTTGAAAGAGTCCTTGAGGTTATATAGAACAGTTACCGTTCAAAATACAAAGAGATGCGTTTACATGTCCAAAAAATATAACATAGTTGTTTTACGTGGAGACGGCATAAGCAAAGAAGTTATTCCAGAAGCCGTCAAAGCACTACAGGCCACACAAGACGTTGTAAAATGTCTTGATCTTAAATTCACCGAATTTGAATGCGGATTCGAATACTACCAGAAAACGGGAGACCCCTGGTCCGCAGAAGCATACCCAGCATGCAAAAAATCTGATGCCATCCTATTCGGTGCCGTGGGAATGCCTGGAGTAACAGGCCTAGAGCACATCGTCTACGTTCACAGAATTCTCAGACGAAAACTTGATTTATATGCTAACGTGCGGCCAGTCAAAATAAGACCTAACATCCAGTGTCCACTAGTGGGAAAGAAACCGGGAGACATCGACTTGGTTGTCGTGAGGGAAGGCACAGAAGACCTTTACACGCCTATCCGAGGAGTCCTTGAACGCGCAGAAAAGAAGGAAGTGGCTATAGACGTAAAAATAGTCACCCGACGAGGCTCAGAGAGAATCATAAAATATGCCTTCGACCTCTGCAGAACAAGAGACAGAGGAGCACCCCTAGACGGAAAGAAAAGAGTAACCTGTGTTGACAAGAGCACAGTTCTAAAAAGCTGCGCCCTATTCCGAGAAGTCTACAATGAGGTTGCTGAAGGCTACCCAGAAATCGAAAAAGACTACGCTCTGGTAGACGCTTGGGTTCAATGGGCAATTAGACGCCCTGAATACTACAATGTAGTCGTCACAACAAACATGTTCGGCGACATAATCTCAGACCTAACATCGCCGTTTCAGGGCGGTTTGGGCGTAGCTCCTAGCGCCGAAATCGGCGCCAAACACGGAATGTTCAGGCCCATCCATGGAAGCGCCCCAAAATATTATGGTAAAAATGTTGCAAATCCGATAGCAACTATTTTGTCGGCTAAGATGCTCCTTGATTGGCTGGCTCAAGTACATGATGATAAATCTGCTAAAGAAGCCGCAGACAGAATCGATAGAGCTGTAGACTTAACCCTTGAAGGAGGCAAAGTGCTTCCACGTGATCTTGGAGGAAACTCTAAAACTAACGAGGTCGGCGATGAGATAACAAAAAACATTCAGAATCTCTAACCGAGTACCCTTACAGAAGCTTTTCTACGCTTTGAATGTTGCACCAGCGCCTTCACCCTATCTTCTTTTAATTAAGCAGAATTGAGGCTTTGAAAGTTCGCCTTAGAGAACCGCCTCTGAAACAGAACGAGTTTTTAACCACAAATTTGTAAAAAATCTTGGTTTACTACTTTACGTAGAATATGTAAATACACCGTTACCTTTTTTTCAAATATAAGAAACATAATGTGTTATTTAACTAACAAAGGGAGTAATCTTTTCACGAAGAGTCTACTTACTGGCGTGCTGGTCGTAACCCGCCTTATATTCAATTAGACACAATTTTACTAAACAGTAACTAAATATCAGATTTTCACAAAAAGGCATACAGAAGAATAGGTGCTGCGTTTAACAAACCAAAGCGAGAAAGAAATCATCTTCAAAGAAGGATACGGTAAAAACAGCGGACTTGGACTTCACCTAGTAAAACGCATGTGCAATGTTTACGGTTGGACAATAAAAGAAACAGGCAAACAAGGAAAAGGCGCACAATTCACCCTAACAATCCCAAAAGGGAAGTATCAACCTCTAAATTAGATTCAAACAACATAAAACCCATTTTTCAGTTTCGGCTTTAACTTTTTCTGCCTTTTAATATAAAGCATATTAGCATAAAGCATAACATAGGAATAGGAAAAAAATGTCTGAAATACCTGAGGAAATAAAGAAAAAATATCAATCCATTGGCAGATTTAATTATCCAAAAACCGACAAATATGATGACGGACAACATGTGGAAGAAATTAAAAAGTTAGACGGGATATTTGTCGAAGATAGCAATCCTGCGAGAGAATACTGGAAAGGATTTGAATTAATGGAATTGGAAGACGGATGCATGGAACTCCGATTTTGCTATTATACAAGAAAACGGGGAACTGAACGTTGGAAGTGGGGACAGTTTAATCCCATAATCTCCTTTGACAAACTAAAACAACTCATTCAGATGATAGAGAAAAAGAAATGGTTCAGCTAAAGCCTAGTTCTGTCGTGGTCTTCCAGTAAACGGTTTACTTTTTGGAGTCAGCTTTAACTTTTTTCGCATTTTGACATTTAGAAAATTTTTGCTATTTTTTAGTCTTGGATTTTCAGTTCTTTCTACAGTAAATTCAGATTTAATAAACTTACAGTTTCCAGTTGATTTTATTGTGGTTTTGTCATAGGAAAACTCGTCTTTACATTCATCGTTTGTCGAAGGTTGGCAATAGTAGATTAGAGCACATTCTGCACGTTCACTGTCTGAACTATCAACTCCAGCCACAGAAAAAATTAGTATTTCTCCCTCGGAAACGTATCTTTTCCACTTTTTCCTTTTTTCGTGCTTAGACAAACGATTCTTAACGTTTTTAGCCTCACCAATGTAAATCAATTTGTGAAGAAATATAGTATCCTTTTCTTCGTGATATTTGCCAACATAAACGATGTAAATCCCCGCTTTTGAGGTCACATTGGCTTTATCTATCACGTATCCATGATTGAAGTTTAAACTAATAGTTTTCTCCAAATAACCCCATCCCTGTTTCGTCATTTTTAGGTGTCACGAATCGTAATATATAAACATGTGCTAAAAATAACAATAAAATTAACAGCTTTCATAGTTTAAGCCTCCTTTTATCCTAATTTAATGCGAGAGCTTACCAAACTTAAAAACTTGCAGAGGCTTTTCATGAAGAGTCTACTTGTTGGCGTGTTGGTCGTAACCCGCCTTTTGATTTGCTAAACGTGACTTTACTAAACAGTAACAACAGAGGTAAGTGCACGTATCCGGTTTAAATCACGTTTACTCGTATTCTATCAACAATTCTTTTTCCTCAAGTTGTTTATGAAGTTTAGCAACCGCTTCGTAAACATCTTCTTCTTTTGTGGCTCCCGTGCAAACAATTTTTCCTGTGGAGAACAGAAGAAAAACAACTTTTGGTTCATCCATTCTGTAGATCAGACC
>SDBT01003068.1_pt1 | contig 29027 bp, 29 predicted proteins | sample 2277101 | NCBI WGS metagenome assembly SDBT01 (sample SAMN10404973, study PRJNA504765) | marine sediment metagenome | isolation source: marine sediment core GS10_PC15, 103 cmbsf | place: Arctic Ocean: Southern Knipovich Ridge | collected 2010
AGGCTGTCTCATAAGTCGATTACAGCCGCATTAGTCATTGTAACACAAAAAGTCTTAATCTACAAACTCCGCGTAGCGGCGGGCTTTACGTCCGCCGTCCACAGGCGGGAGGCAAGCCCCCGCCCTACGCGAGTCAAAATGGTCACCTTGTGGGACAGCCTCTCCTCGTGCGCCAACGCCTCTTGAGACGCGGCGGACGGGGACGTCCGCCGTGCACGGGAATTTCACGGTAACTTTTACATCAATGTTGCCAGGCCTCCTCCTAAGACATGTACGTCATCGAAACCTGCCTGCTTCAAAGTCAAAGCCGCCTGATAGGATCGGGAACCGCGTTGACAAATAACGATGATCTTCTTCCCCCGCTCAAGCTTGTCAAGACGCTCGCGAACATTATTCAGAGGAACATTGACGACATTCTGAGAGGTATCCGCAATGGCCGAAGGCAACGGCTTGGTGGCGGCCTCTTCTGTTTCGCGTACGTCAAGCCAGAGGGTCTCTCGCGAAAAGGCAGAAAAGTCTGAGCCGGGGGAGATAAAACTCATCCCATGCTGCTGGACTTGCGCTATTGTCGCCATCTGGTAAAGAGGGTCAAGAGGCTCGGAATATGGGGGCGCATACCCGTGCTCGAAATCGATGAGATCGTCTAACGCTGCCTTCCGCTGAAGGAATGACGAAAAGACGTCAACCCGCCGGCAAATATTTCCCATACCGACTCCTTGCAGTCCCAGCAACCGCCCATCGCTTTCATTGTATACGAGCTTGAGAATGAATGTCTGTTTGTCGGGATGGAAGTCGGGTTTATCCGGAAATGTGCCCCAGACAGCCTTTGTCTTGAAACCAGCCTTCTCAGCCGCCTGCTGGGAGAGACCAACGGAGCCGACGTTCATATCCAGCACCTTCAGCACGAAGGCTCCTAAAAGGCCGGGGAATTCAGCGTTGCCACCTGCTAAGTTTTCTGCGATTACCCGACCATGGCGATTAGCCAGCGACCCCATCGAGAGAAAGAACTTCTCGCCCGTTATCTGATGGAACGATTCGATACAGTCGCCGCCGGCGTAGATGTCCGGATCAGTGGTCTGCAAGTGTCGGTCAACGACGATGCCGCCGGTTTCACCGATGACCAGACCGCACTCGCGAGCCAGGGTCGTTTCCGGGTGCACTCCCAAACAGAGGAAGACATAGTCGGTCGCAATTTTGCCTCCTCCCTGTACACGGACGACAGGCTTACCATTGGAGTCCAGTTCAATCCCCTCGACCTCCGCTTTGGTGATGACACTTACTCCTTCTCTATCCAAAGCACGCCGGACAATAGCGGCCATCTCGGGATCGAGGACAGACGGCAGAAGCTGATCTTCCTGCTCAATCATTGTCGCTTCGATCCCCCACATATCGCGCACCGTGTCGACCAATTCGCATCCTATGAAACCGGCGCCGACAATGACAGCTTTACTTACCTTTCCCTGCTCAGCCATCTTGCGGAAATTGACAGCGTCATCCGGACGGGTAAACGGCCTGACAAGTGGACTTTCCGGTACCGGGAAAGAAGGTCTGTTCGGCGCTGCTCCGGTGGCGATAACTAGCTTTCCATAAGCATGCTCAAACGTTTCCCTGCTTTCGACCATCCTGACCGTGACTGCTTTCTTCTTTCTATCTATGCGAACCACTTCGGCTCCGGTAATTGCTTCGATGCCCTTAGCGCCTTTGAAAAAGGCGGGATCCCTAGCCACGCCGTACGGGGTATGGGTCAGTTCTTCAAAGCTTGATAACTCGCCGGATGCAAAGTACGGCATGCCGCACGGCGCATACGACATCCATTCTTCCTTCTGGAAGAGGGTTATCGTAGCTTTCGGCAGACGCCGGGCTAAAGTGGCGGCAGTCTTGGGACCGGCAGCCACCCCGCCGATGATTACAAAATCCGAGCTGTTCATGTCATTCATCTTACAAAAGCAAGGGGTTGGTTTAGTCCAACCCCGGCGTGTCAGTTTACCCTACTCTCCTCGAAAAGTCAACACCGGATCACGGTACACCAGCGAACAGACAGATAAAGGTGTCGGGTTTCTCCCCGCCAGAGGCGGATCAAACCCGACCTACAGGACTATGGACCTTCTATGCCCACCGAGCTGCGAGTAGTTGCTCTGACAGGTTCTGTCCGCAACTCGCCTCTTACTGACAGGGCAATCTTGTAAAAGCCCGTCACCAACAGCAAGCCGATACCATAGATCCCGAACGAGATGAGCGCCTCGGGAATAGTTGGCCAGTACTCGACGACTTCTCCCAGCGGATTGGGGATAAACCCGGTCACCACCATCCCCAGCCCCTTGTCAATCCAGATCGACGCGAACACGGTGACGCAAGCAATCGTCAGAGTAGTTTCGTTTCTACGCGTGCGCGGAACAATCAATAGCACTAAAGACACCACCGCCAGTATCACCGAGGCCCACATCCACGGCACCAGCGTCGTTTTCCCGCCGAGACCGAAAAAGAGGTACTGGAAATGGCTGACATGTTCCGGGATGTCGCTGTAAATGGCGGTAAACAATTCCATCAGGATGAAGAAGACATTTATAGCCATTGCATACGTAACGATCACTCCAAGCTTTTGAATAGGCTCGCGGCCGGCATCGAACTTGGTGAGCTTTCTCAGAATAAGGCACAACAGAATCAGAAGAGCCGGTCCCGATGAAAAAGCGGAAGCAAGAAAACGGGGCGCCAAAACGGCGGTCATCCAGAACGGCCGGGCCGCAAGGCCGGAGTAAAGGAAGGCCGTCACGGTGTGGATACTGATAGCCCATGGGATCGATAGGATTATGATCGGTTTTATCCAGTTCGGCGGCGGGATCGACTTGCGCTCGGCATTGAGCGTGAAGTGGCTGATCACCACGTTCAGCACCAGATAGCCGCCGAGAGCAACGGTATCCCAGAACATCGGAGAACGCGGCGATGGGTGCAGGTAAACATTAAGAATCCTGAAGGGTTGGCCCATGTCGACAAAGATGAACAACATGCACATCATCACCGACGAGATGGCCAAAAACTCCCCGAGAATAGTTATCTTGGCGAAGGCTTTGTAGTTGTGCAAATAGTACGGCAGGACAACCATGACCGCCGAAGCCGCCACACCGACCAGAAAAGTAAACTGGGCGATATAAAAGCCCCACGTGACGTCTCGGCTCAAACCGGTAATGTGAAGCCCTTCGTGAAACTGTCGCAGATAGAAAAACGTGCCCACCCCGATTACAACAAGCAGGAAGGCGATCCATCCCCAGTATCGTTTATCTCCGCTGAGCGCCTTTTCTAACATGTAGTCCTCACACCAGGTAATAGACTTCGGGTTGTGTCCCCAGGGCCGGTTTCCGCCGTATGGCAAAGTGCGACCCAAGAAGCTGCCGGACTTCAGAGTCGGGGTCTTCCAGATCGCCGAAGACCAGCGCCTTTTCTTTGCACGCTTCGACACATGCCGGTAAAAGACCCTTGGCCAGCCGTTCTTCGCAGAAAGTGCACTTTTCCACCACTCCTCGCATCCGTGTCGGGTAATCCGGTTGTATCTCCTTGATAAACGGTCGGGGGTCTCGCCAGTTGAAACTTCTCGATCCGTACGGGCAGGCCGCCACACAGTACCGGCACCCGATGCAGCGGTGCCAGTCCATCATCACGATGCCGTCCTGTTCCCTTTTCCACGTCGCCTGAGTGGGACAAACCCGTGTGCACGGCGGGTTGTCGCAGTGGTTGCATAAAAGCAGGACGTGGCTGTGTTTTAAATCGTCCCTGACGTACTCATGCTCCTGCTCGTGGAAAACGTGCTCAAACGATTCCTCCCAGATCCATTTGACTTCATCCTTGGGATTGCCGAAATCGGGAACGTTATGAATGCTATGGCAGGCCGTAATGCAATCTTTACACCCCTCACGCTGCTGGCACTTTTTCAGGTCGATGACCATGGCCCATCTCTTGGCGACCAGCGGCCGTTCATACGGCTGCGTTGCCGAACCCTCTACCGTTGATAACGTATCGCCCATTGAGCGACCGGCAAATCCTAACGCGGCAAGACCGGAAAGCTTGATAAATTTTCGTCGGTCAATACCCATCACCTGACCTCCTTGGGGTCAACGTGGCAATCCCAGCAGTATGGCTTCACCCCCATATAGTCATGGCACTTGTCACAGAACTTGTCCTTGTTGGCGTGGCAATTCAGGCACGTCCTGGTAAGGCTCATTTCGTACTTCGTCCCTCGGGAATCGACAAACACTCTCTGCCCCTCGCGAACGAAGAGGTCACGCCATTCGTTGAGCAGGTCCATGTGGTTGGATCTCATGTAGTCAGTATCCTCAACGCACCGGTCGGCCGTGGTCGGTTTTTCCAGTTCGGGAACGTAACCGGCTTTCCCTTTGGCTACGTTATACCACAACGGAAAGGTTATCAAGGCAAGGAAGACAATCAGGCCGACGATAATTTTACCGGCGTCAAACATCGCCTGTGCCCTTCTTTTCTTTGTCGTAGGGTTCACCGCGCAGGTCGGTTAGTCTTTCGTTCTCCCCCTTCATTATCAGCGCATTGCCCACCAGCTCGTGTATGCCGCCCACTTCAACTCCGGGAACCCAGTACTCGAGAAGAGGTGGGAGGGTGGCTTTATCGATGGCGCAGATGCACAAAAGAATGTTGACGTCGTGCTTCTCGTGGACAAACTTGACGGCATTGGCTCTGGGCAACCCACCCCGCAGGCGCATCTCAAGATTCTCATCGGTGCCCAACCCGGCGCCGCTCCCGCAGCAGAAGGTCTGCTCCTTGATGGTGTTTTCCGGCATTTCGTGGAAGTTGTTGGCTACATTCTTGAGGACGTACCGCGGCTCTTCGATAAGCCCCATCGCCCGGGCCGGGTTGCAGGAATCATGGAAGGTGGTAATCCAGTGATCGTTGCGGCTCGGATCCAGCTTCAGCTTGTTGTTCTTGATAAGGTCCGAGGTGAATTCCATAATGTGCACCATCTTGGTCGACTTTGTATTCTCGAATTTGGTACCCGTGATCGGGGAGACCGGCTCTTCGAGAAAATCCGCCGGGCCGTTCATGGTGTCCATGTACTGGTGTATTACCCGCCACATATGACCGCACTCTCCCCCTAAAACCCATTTCACGCCAAGCCTTTTGGCTTCGGCGTAGACCTTGGCGTTGAGCCGCTTCATCATCTCGGCGGAGTGGAACAATCCAAAGTTGCCTCCTTCGGAAGCATAGGCGCTCCAGGTATAGTCAAGCCCGATTTCGTGGAACAAGGCTAGATAACCAAGCAGGGTGTAATAGTGCGGGGAGGCGAAGTAATCAGCAGAAGGGGCGATAAAGAGAATCTCCGCTCCCTTCTTGTTAATGGGCGCTTCCACTCGGACACCGGTAAGCTCCTCCAGTTCATCGACGGCAAAGTCAATGCTGTCCTTGAAACCGTGTGGCTGTACCCCGAGGTGGTTACCGGTCCTGAAACAGTTGGCCGCCGGCGTGCATATCCATTCGATGTTGATACCGACCAGGTTGAGCAGCTCCCTGGCCATCATCGTGATCTCGGCAGTGTCAATGCCGTACGGGCAAAAGACGGAGCAGCGACGGCACTCGGTACACTGAAAGAAATAATAGAACCATTCCTTCAGCACACCGACCGTCAGCTCGCGGCCACCGGCAATTTTGCCTAAAATCTTTCCGGCCGTGGTGAACTCTCTGCGGTAGACCGACCGCAAAAGCTCCGCCCTGACGACGGGCATATTCTTGGGGTCGCCGGAGCCGATGAAGTAGTGGCACTTGTCGGCGCAAGCGCCGCAGCGAACGCAAATGTCCATGAAGATACGAAGCGAACGGTACTTGTCGAGGCGCTCCCGAAGCCCTTCGAGAATGATCTGTTGCCAGTTTTCCGGGAGTTGCCAGTCGTCCTCGGTCGGCTGAAACTTCCTGGGGTAAGGGAGATCAAGATATTTAAGCCGCTCCGGTACCGCGCTGTAGTTGTACGTCCCCTTTCTGAATTCAACGGCAGGGTTCATCCACCCTTTTTTGGTAGGTTTGTAATCTATCTGGGCCAGTTGTTCCGGCTTGGGTGTATCGTCGGCCATGCTCACTCCTTCTCCAACGGCATATCAGCCGCCTTCATCACATCCCTGAATTCATCCTCCCACTCCTCGTAGGTGTGCACCTTGACCGGGTAGTCCCAGGGATTAACGTGCCGGCGCATCCGGTTGTTGTTAACCAGGTTTCTGGTGGGGCTGAGAAATACCCCCGCCATGTGCATCAATTTACTGAAGGGAAAATAAGCGAACAGAACACTGACCAGAAAGAGATGGATGTAAAACATGACGCCTACTCCCTCAGGAACGACGGGGCTAAAACTCAAAAGCCCCATTCCCAGTTCCTTAACGCCGGCAATGTCTGTTTTGAAAAAGTACCGCATGAGAACACCGGAAAGGGCAACTCCAAGTAACAGGAGGAGTGGAAAGTAATCAGCGGCCAGAGAGATATAGCGCATCTGCGGTGAAACGACTCTTCTGAAAAACAGATATGTCAACGCCGCCACGATAACGACGTCGGTAGCGTATATGATCGGCAGCCCAACCTGGAAAAATCCGTCAAGATTTTGTACGGCCAAAACCCAGGAAGGCACCGGCTCGGCGAAGAACTTGAAGTGCCTGATGAAAATCACCAGAAACGACCAGTGAAAGGCCAGCCCTCCCGCCCATAGAAACTTGTTGGCGCCGTAGATCAACCTCGGGCCGTTTCGCAACTCCACTTTCGTGTTGCGAAACAGGGAACGGAAGAAAAGCACCTCAAGAGCCATGCGCCCAAGCACGCCCCATATGCTATGGGGATTCTCAAGGTTGTTGGGCTTAATCCACGGCAGGGATTTTTGCTGTCCGCAGGTAGTGGTAATACGGAAGGGAACCGGAGACCTGGCCCACTTCAGCACGCGATAGACAAAGCCTAGAAGGAAGACGGCAATAGCCGCGTAGGGTACGATGACTCCAAAGACGAATTGAAGACCCGCCACCCCGGCTCCCACCGTGGCCAGCAATATGAGCACGACCACTACAAACAGGGAAAAGAACAGATTCATCTTGCCGGTCTACCTTCTTTCATACTTCACATAGATTTCTTGCTATCAGCGGCATCTACATCCGGCGGAGCACCATCGCTGTCCCTGATGTTCACTCGTTCTCGCAACTTGAACAACCCGTTTTTCACTTCATTTACTCTGATATCGTGGATCTTCTCCCGGCATCTCATGTAGCTGTCGAAAGTGAGGAGGGCCAACTCGTCTATTTTTGACTCAAAGGCCAGCAACTGCCTCGAAAGGCCGTTTTCCCGTATCTCGGTGGCCAACTGCTCTCGAATTGCCGTTTTAAGTAGAAAGACAAAGGCTACGGCTTGCGATGCAGAAAAGTCCTGTACAGCTCTGATCTTGATGATACTGTCAACAGTAGAGGACAAGACGTTAGAAGCTGAACCTTCTATAAGAGCATCATAGATGTCCTCGGTCCCGCGGGCGATAGTGTACCCAATCGGATTATTAAAGCGGTCCTTCTCTCGCTTCAAGAACCCGTAGGCATCGGCCGGATAGTTCTGAACTATCAGGTCCCGCCACCTTTCTAACACCGCTGCTTTTTTTTGCGTTAAGAGGCTTTCTAACTTCACAGCTACACTCTACAGTCGTACATGACCACTCGATCCCCCATCAATAGTGCGCTACTTGGGAGCGGTCGTCCGAAGAAATGCCGCTATTGCCCCAAAAAAGCAACAAGTTGCTCAGACGCATCCGGTCGGCTTGGACAACCCGGCCACCTTACAGGCGCCCTTGGCGGGACCGGAGGGGAACAACTCGTAAACCTTCTTGAGAGGGAAGCCGGTTTCCTTGCACAGCTTGCGGATCATCGGCGCAATGCCGAATTTCAAGTAGTAATCTCTCAAATAGTTGACCAGTTTCCAGTGTTCTTCCGTCAGCTCCTGAACCGCTTCAGTGGTGGCCAACGCTTTGGCAATTTCCTCGTTCCATTGTTCCGGTTCCTGCATGAAACCGTCTTCATCGACTTCGATCTTGACGTCACCATATTCAAATATGGCCATGATACATCCTCCAAATCAAAAACAACTATCGTTATGTTACTGCTTTTATTTCTGAGTTTCTCCGATCAATGCATTTCAATATATCCACAGGGACAGTTCTCGGCGCACTTCTTACACCCGGTGCAGAACTCCATCTTCACCTTGTACGGCTGACCCTTTATGAGCGGTTTTATAATGGCGTTGTCCGTGCACAGGCTCCAGCAGGTACCGCAGTCAAAACACTCCCCACAGCTCAGGCAGCGCTTTGCCTCCTCGACCGCCACCTCCTGGGGCCAAGTGTTGACGATCTCGGCGTCCATCGTTTTTAACCGCTCGTCGACGGGAAGCTCGTCAATGGCCGCCGGCTCTTTCTTTTCGTAGTACGCCAGGTACATCTTGTCATGCTTGATAACGTCCATCTGCGGAGGTTCCGCTATCGCCTCACCGGAAATCATCTCATGGATGGCCTCGGCCGCTCGCCGTCCGTGGTAAATGGCGGTAATGGCTACGTCGAGGTTGACGTTGTCACCGCCGGAGTAAATGCCATCTGCTTTGGTCTTACACTTATCGTCGATCTTGATCCAGTCCTTGCCTTCGATCAGATTGTCAAAGCCGGTGAAGTCGGGTGCCTGGCTGATGGCCGCAATCAGGGTGGTGCATTCCAGGTCAAAGGTGTCGCCATCAATGGGAACCGGTCGACGTCTACCGGAGGCGTCCGGCTCGCCAAGCTCCATCCGCTGGCACACCATACCCACCGCCTTGCCGTTGTTGTTATGGATTTTGGTAGGAGCTGCCAGGTATTCTATCTTGACGCCCTCCACCAGGGCGCCCTCGATCTCGGCTTCAATTGCCGGCATCTCGGTTCGAGTACGCCGATACAGAATAGTTACATCGGCACCCAGCCGCCGCGAAACTCGCGCGGCATCGACGGCGGTATCGCCGCCGCCGATAACCACTACCTTGTCGCCAACGTCGATCTTTTCTCCAACGTTAGCCCGGTGCAGGAAGTCAGTGCCGGTGAAAACGTTGTCGGCCTCTTCACCCTCGACACGAAGCTTGAGACCCTGATGAGCTCCCAGCCCCACGAACATCGCTTTGTATTCGCTTCGAAGCTGCTCAAGGGGAATATCTTTGCCGATCATAACGTTGCACTTCAGTTCCACGCCCATATCGATAATGCGGTCAATCTCAGCGTCAAGGACGTCGGTTGGGAGACGATAGTCAGGGATACCGTAGCGCAGCATGCCGCCCGGTTTGGGAAAGGCCTCAAAGACCGTCACCGGATACCCCCGGCGAGCCAGGTGGTAAGCGCACGTCAGCCCGGCCGGACCGGAGCCGACTATGGCTATCTTCTCGGAGCGCTTTTCCTCCGTGAGCTTTTTTGGAACCAGCTTCCTTTCCAGGCCAAAGTCGCCGATGAATCGTTCAAAAGCATTAATGCCGACTGCTCCCTCCAGGGCCGTGCGATTGCACTCCGTTTCACACGGATGGGGACAGACGCGACCGCAGACGGCCGGAAAAGGACTCCTCTCCATCCAGATATGCCAGGCTTCCTCCAGGGCTTGCTCGTATGTCTTGCCGAAATCTTCGGCCCTGGAGACCGTCATCAGCACTTTTCTGATTTTGTTATGATTGGGGCAGGTGTGGCCACAGGGAGCCTTCTTCTCGATAAGCTGCGGTCGGAGCGGGGAAACCTCCACCCCTGACGTGCCTATGCCACGGGAAAGCCCCTTGAGCCCTTTCTTTTTCTTTTTTACTATCTTCACCATAGTGCTACTCTTCCGCTGAAAAATTATACATCGCCGGATTTATCCGCTTATTGTACTTGCCGGCCGTTGCTCTATCGCAACAATTGTTTCTCCTGCTTTTCCGTGTAACGAATCGTGTGAATCGCCGCTACTTTCCAATCCGGCAGCGCTGTCATTCGCATTATCCTGATTATTCCGGCGATTTGCGCGATACTCCCGAGCCCGCGCTACCAGCGCCACAGCCCAGCCCGGCACTCCGGCGGCGTGAATGTGGGTGTAGGCTGCTACGACCTGTTTGTATACCAACCCGTCACGCTTTTCTCCTATCCCAACACCCGATTTCACTTCCATGCAGGTTTCAATACTTTCCGGTAGGCCGACAACGTCCGTGTAGTGAAATTCGTGTCCCTTGATGATGGTTCCGATCTCAAAAAAAGGATTCATGCGGTTAACTTGGAGCAGCGTGTAACCATGTCCCACCGGTCTGGAATGCAGTTGTAGGTCAACAGGAAACAAGCCGGCCATCGGGTAAATGCTGTCTTTGATAGTTAGTGTCCGCGAAAGGAATATCAACCCTCCACACTCGGCGTAAATCGGCAAGCCTTCTTCGGCGCGCTGTTTAACCGACTCCAGTATCGAGCGATTATCGGCCAACTGTGCGGCGTGAGTTTCCGGGAAACCGCCCCCGATGTACAGGGCGTCGATATCGGGCAGTTTTTTCTCTCCGAGAGAGTCAAAGGGAATGAGTTCGGCGCCACTGGTTTTGAGGGCTTCGAGATTTTCCGGATAGTAAAAGGTGAAAACAGAGTCTTTGAAATAGCCGATCTTGACTATGGCTCTATCAGTTGTCGCCTTCTCCCGCTGGGGGACATCTAATGGCGGAGCTTTTGACGCCACTTCTATTAGACGGTCAACGTCGAGGTGCTCTTCCGCTATCGCCGCCAGTCGTTCGTCAAAGTCGGCGTTGGCATCGACTTCCGTCGGTGGGATAAGACCGAGGTGGCGTCCCGCAATGAGCGTTGAATCATCTCCCAGCCTGGGCAGTTTGCCTAAAACGGGCAGATGGCAGTACCGCTCGATCGCATCGGTGATGATTCTGCCATGCCGACTGCCGGCCACTCTGTTGAGAATGACCCCGGCGATTTTCACCTGCGGGTCAAAAGAGAGGCAACCGTTCACAAGGGCCGCCACAGTACGGGTCGCCTTGGCGGTATTCACGACCAGCACCACCGGCGCCTGCAGCAGCTTCGCAAGCTCGGCAGTGCTATGCGTTCCAGACACGTCCTTCCCGTCAAACAGCCCCCGGTTGCCCTCAATAAGAGCAAACTCGGCCTTCGCCGCATTGGCAGTGAACGTTCGAAAGACAACGGAGGGGTCGACCATGTAGGTATCAAGATTGCGGCAAACGGCTTGGGCCACTTTGCTCAGCCACGCCGAGTCAATGTAGTCGGGCCCCTTCTTGAAGACAGAAAGAGCCACCCCCTTCCGCCGCAAAGCAGCCAGAAGACTCAAACATACTATCGTTTTGCCGGAATCTCCGGACAGGCCGGCGATTACCAGCCGCGGAATTCTCACACTCATAGAAGCCGAACCAGGAAGCCAGGGTCTATTCGTTCGCGGCACCTTCTTTGCGCGGAAGCTCTATGTAGCTGCCACCAAAGTAAGTGTAGACGCACCTTCCGGAGTTAATAAGCTGTTTGATGGCCTCTTTGGAGAGCTTCTTGTCGACCTCGTCGCCAAAAAGCTCCCTCATGGCCTTGATTAGATCCATGGCTTTGAGTTGCCTTAGACCGGTAGCCTCTTTAACCAGCTTGTACATGGCCTCGGCTACTTCATCAACGGACTTTGCCACCTTACAATCCTCTAAAAAGTTAAATGTGTAGAGCGTTTATATGTCAGGCCGGCGTGTTTGAAATCATCGATATGCTCTTTCTGGAATTCAATACCGGCCATCTTAAAGAACCTGGGCCAGCCGATGCGGTTGATCCACTCACCCATTCTTTCGTACTTCCGGGCATGCTCGGCCCACAGGTCAACAAGGTTCCTAACTGCTTGAACCACCTCGGGCCAGCGCGGCGGATTGTTCGGAATGAAGGGTATCGCCAGCTTCGAGAACATCGGTTCGCAGCGAGCGTTTGATACCTTGCCGCCAACCCAGATAGAGATGCCATCGTTGAGCGGGTCATTCATCGGCAACGCCGGACAAACAGTAAAACAGTTGGCGCAGAACATGCACCTCTCTTCGATAATCTCCACCGAAGGATTGCCGTCGACGGTTGCCGGCCTGATAGCCGCCGTCGGACAGGAAGCGACAGTGTTGGGGATCTCGCACTGTTTTCGCAGGATGTCGTGTTGAATCCGTGGGGGACGACGGTGAATGCCCAAAATCGCGATGTCGGAACAATGGACCGCTCCACACATGTTCAAGCAGCAGGCCAGCGCAATGCGCAGCTTGCCGGGCAGTTTCGTCTCCTCGAAGTACTCAATCAGGTCGTCCATCACAGCCTTCACGATGCCGGAAGCGTCAGTGGCCGCAGAGTGGCAGTGAATCCACCCCTGAGTGTGAACAATACTGGTGATGGCGTTACCTATACCGCCAACGGGATGACCCATCTTCTTGAGTTCACTTATTATCGGGTCAATGTTTTCCTTCTTGGTGGTCAGGAATTCAACGCTGTGACGGCTGGTGAAGCGGATGTAGCCGTCGCAATACTTATCCGCAAGATCGCAATACATGCGAATCTTGTCGATGCTCAGAAGCCTTCCTGACGCGGCCCGGATAGTGTAGACTTTGTCTCCGGACTCCGCTACGTGAACCAAGACCCCCGGTTTGATCAACTCATGGTACTTCCACTTGCCGTAGTTCGTCTTAATAACGGGCGGCAAAAACTGCTCATAATGAGGCGGGCCGTAATCCGTTCTTCTTTCTTGAGTTGCTTGAGCCATATTCTCTACCTCTGTTGTAAGAAGTCACAAATGTCCTTGGTTGAGATTAACCTTCTTCCTCTTCCCCTTCTTCTTCCTCGAAATACTCCTCATAGAAGACGTATGGGTTGTCCCGAGGACAGGCAACCATTTCGGCCACCGGTTCTACCTCGATAGCCTCAAGGAAATTGCCCAGGCCGACGCGCTGCATAAACTCGCCGAGCCTCTCGCGGTTTTTCCCTTCTTCGCCCCAGATGTCCCATATCTTGTCGACGGTATCCTTTATCTTATCATAAGGGGCTTCGATCTTGATGAAGGGGAACAGCACCGAAGAAAGAAACGCGCCCTCGATGATAGGCGCCTTGGAACCGATAAGGATTGTCGCCCCCCGATCTTTACCGGGCCTAAGGGCTTTGGTCATCACGTTGATGCAGTGCATGCACTTGCGGCAGTAACTGTTTTCTATGTGCAGCTCCTTACCATCCCAGTCCATACACTTCGCAGGACAGTTTTCGACAACGTCCGACCTAATGTCCATCCCGTTTTCAGCGTATTCCAAGACGGCATCTTTATCAATCTGGATTTCATCACGCCACATGCCGATTATAGACATATCCGCTCTGGCGATCGAGGCTACGCAGTCATTGGGGCAACCTGACATTTTGAATTTGAACTTGTAGGGGAAGGCTGGCCGGTGAAGCTCATCCTGGTAGTGCATGGTTAAGTCGTGCGTCAGAGCCAGGGTGTCGTAACACGCCCACTCGCATCGGGCCGGTCCGATGCAGCAGCTCGGCGTTCTGAGAGCCGACCCCGAACCGCCGATGTCGAAGTCTATCTTGGCCAGGTCGGCGAAGGTCGGCTCAAGCTCTTCAGTTCTGCAACCCAAGAGGATAATATCACCCGTTGAGCCGTGCATATTAGTCAACCCCGAGCCGTGTTTCTCCCAGATATCACAGATTTTACGCAAGGCATCAGTGGTATAGAACCATGCCGCCGGCTGGTTGATACGCATGGTGTGAAAGTGAGAAATACCCGGCCACTTATCGGGCAAATCCGAGTATCTGCCGATCACGCCACCGCCATAACCCAACACGCCGACAATGCCGCCGTGTTTCCAGTGACCGATTATCTCTTGGTAGGATTGTTCAAGCTGGCCGAGAAGGTCCCGACTCATCGGGCTTCTCTGGGCAGCCATCTTTATCTCTTTGACAAAGCTTGGCCACGGTCCCTTCTCCAGCTCGTCCAACTGTGGGGTTTTAGGGAAGTTGTCCGCCATTGTCTCTCCTCATCTATATAAGTAGATTTTTATATCCAAAGTTTTCTCATTCCTGGGCAATCATCACCTTCACAGGGCGTACAAATAATTCAGCCTCAAACAACCTGTATAATGAATTTATCAGCCACAGTCAAGAAAAATTGTGAAAAAATTCTTTATCTCCTTTCTGTACGGAAATGAGACTTCCTCTTTTCGGGGAGGATGGTGTGCTTCTAACCTATTATACACGAATATATTACATTGATGATGCAGTCATCCTTAACTTGCTGGCCAGTTCTCTCAAAAATGAAAGCTATTTGAAAATATCACCTATCTTGGAGAAAGAGTCTTGTAAGTCGGGTTCCGACCCGCCCAAGGCGGGGAGAAACCCTACATGTGCTTAATATAAGCTATTGTCACTAAAAATCACATTACATCCCCTTATAGGGATTGGGCCCCACCGTTTCCATCACCTCGAGGAAATCATCGAATATTTTGGGGATTTTATCATAGTCGGTTATGGCCAGCTCGTGAACCTCGACCCGCTCCTCCTCCAGAACCAGTTGCTTCAGTTTTTCGCGGACGTTCTCCATGCGGTACTCGGCCAGTTCACTGCCCCGGATAAAGTGGCATTGGTAGTCGTCTCCTTTTTTGCAGCCAAGCAGAATGACCCCATCAAAACCGGAAGCCAGAGCATCGCTGATCCAGACAGTGTTAATGGATCCGAGGCACCTCAAGGGGATCATCCTAACCATGGCGTTGTACTGCATTCGCTTAACACCCACCATATCAACGGCGGGAAGGGCGTCGTTTTCACAGATGAAACACAGTATCCTCGGTTTCTCCTCGAACTCATCGGGGATGTGTATGGACTTAATCATCTGTGAAATCATGTGCATGTTGAAATCCTTGAAGGAGACAATCCGCTCCGGACAGGCCCCCATACAAATGCCGCAGCGTCGACAGCGGAACGGGTTGAGCAACGGCGTGCCCTTGTCGTCTTCATCGAGGGCTCCAAAGGGACATTCCTCGGTGCAGCGTTTGCACTGGGTACACCGCTGCATGAAGAATTCCGGGATGGTCAAATCACCCGCGCGCGGGTGTACTGCCGCTCCCTTGGCAACCGCCTCGACCGCTTGAATTGACTTCAGGGCGGCGCCATACGCGTCATTGGCGCTTGAAGAGAGATCCATTGGCGCTCGCACCGCGCCGGCGGCGTAGATGGCGGTCCGTCTTGTCTCGTAAGGGAAGCAGATAAAGTGGGAATCGGGGAAACCATATTTCAGGGTCGGAAGGTCGGTCCCCAGCCGGTAGGTCAGGTTAAGGATCTTTGCTCCTTTTTCGGCGCTTTCCGCTTCCTTTTTCCCGTCGGCCATTACTCCTTCTTGTTGCTTCTCTTCTGTCTCTGTGGCAGCTTCGCCTTCCGTCTCGGAATCAGGCTCTGCCTCTTCTTCTTCGACCTTGGTGGTGGGGACCATGCCGGTGGCCAGCACGACCATATCGGCGGTCACCGTGATATCTTCACCCAGCAGCGTATCCTCGACCTTTATCGCCAGCTTACCGTCAGCTTGTTTGGTGACACCGGCAATTTCCCCCTTGGTGAAAAAGATCGCCTCATCCTCCTGCACATGGGCATAAAACCGCTCGAACTGCGCCGGTGCGCGGAGGTCTTTATAGAGGATGTAGATCTTGGCGTTGGGATACTTCTCCCTCACGTACAGGGCCTGTTTTAGCGACACGCGGCAGCAAACCGCCGAGCAGTAAGGCAGATACTCCTCATCGCGGGAACCGGCACACTGAATAAAGGCCACACTGTCGGGGGTCTTGCCGTCGGAGGGCCGCTTTATCTCACCCTGGGCAGCCATCTGCTCCATCTGAATGTTGGTAATGACATCGGGCGACACGCCGTAGCCCCACTTGCCGAGTTTCTCCGGATCGTACGGCTTCCAGCCGGTGGCCTGGATGATGGCACCGACCGTTATCGGCTCGGACCGGCTGCCGTTTCTAAGGGTAACCTCAAACTTTCCGGGCTGGCCGGAGGTCTTCTCTACAACGGTCGATTTATAAACCGTGATGTTCGGATCGTTCTCCACCTCGTTCGCAAGCTGTTCGTAGCCGGAATCTTCCAGGTCCTGGTACGGCGGTCGCTTAGGGAACACCTTGCGGAACTTCGTTGCCCAGCCACCAAGGCGGTCCTCTTTTTCGACCAGGTGCACCTTGTACCCGGCGACAGCGGCTGACTTGGCCGCCGTCATGCCGGTGATACCGCCACCCACAACCATGATATCCTTGCTGGTTTCCTCCGTATATGGGTCGGGCGGCTCGCTGTTTTGCACCTTTACGATACCCATATTGACGTAGTCCTCGGCCAGCATCTGGGTATCTTCGTCATTCGGCTTATGACACCAGACTACATGCTCGCGCAGGTTGACCCTATCGGTAAGAATGTTATTACCGAAGTTAAATAGTTCCGGGAAAACGCGCCCGGAGCAGGCGGCCACTACCACCCGGTTGAGTCCTTCACTTTCGATGTCGCCATTTATAAGTTCGATCCCCTCTTGGGTACAAAGGGCACCATGTGCCTTGCACACGGCAACTTTACCGGAAGCTTCCTTGACCATCTTTTCGATATCGACCGATGATTCGATGTCGCAGCCTTTGCATATGTAGACGCCGATTTTTGTATCCATGACTTACCTCCCTACCCCGATAGTTATCGCCTTCATAGCCGCGCCGGTGCCGTCCTGAACCGAGGCCGACACGTCCGCAGGCCGCACTGTTGTTCCAGCACCGATTACACCGTCCGGTGCATCCTGGACGATGAACCCGAATTCATCGCGCGTGGTGTCCAGCGGCGGTGGTTCGTCAGCGGTGTTGGGCACCATGCCGGTTGCCAGAATAGCCAGTTCCACTTCCGTTTCGGTGATGTCACCGGTCAGGGTATTCTCCGCGTGAAGAATCAGATTCCCGTTAGCGGAGTTTTCAACTATTTTGGCCACTTTGCCGCGGTGGAAGTGGAGTTTTTCGTCCTGCTGCATCTTGACGTAGAAATCTTCCCACCTCCCCGGCGAGCGGACATCTATATAGAAGATATACACTTCCGCGTTGGGGTACTGCTCTCGAATGTAGGTAGCCTGCTTCATCGAGGCCATACAGCAGATCGTGGAGCAGTACGGCAGATGGTTGTCATCACGCGAACCGGCGCACTGCACAAAGCCGACGCTCTTGACTTCCTTTTTATCCGACGGTCGCAGAATCTTGCCTTCGGTAGGCCCGTTCGGCGATGCCAGACGCTCCATCATCACATTGGTAATGACGTTGGGAATCTTGCCAAAACCCAGGTTTTCAATCTTGCCGGCGTCGTATGGCTTCCAGCCGGTCGCCCAGACAATGGCGCTGACCTTGGCCGTAACCGTCCGGGGCTGCATATCAAGATCAATAGCGTCATACTGGCAGGCTTCGACACATTTTTTCATCCGCTCATCTTTGGCATACTGCGGATCGACCACGTAGCGGAAGGGGTAGGCCATAAGATGCGGCAGGTAGATCGCCTTGGTTTTGTCCATGCCGTAGTTAAAGTCGTTATCGCGCTCAATTTCACAAACTTTGGCGCATTCATCGCAGGCGGTGCATTTCTCGTTGACGTAGCGCGGTTTGAGTTTGATCTGCACCTCATAGGCACCGGCCGATCCGGCGACCTTTTCAACCTCGGCCAGCGTCAACACCCTGATATATGGATTGATCCTGATCCTCTTGAGGTTGATCTCAATGCCGCAGGTCGGCGGACATAATTTGGGGAAATACTGAAAGGACGACGCCACTCTCCCACCGAGCGACGGCTGCCGTTCCAGAAGAATCACATGCCTCCCGATCTCGGCCGTCTCAATAGCGGTCGTCATGCCGGCCGGGCCGCCCCCAACCACCAGTGTATCGGCTTTGATTTCGTTTTGGACCGGTTCGATTTCGGCCATGCCATACTCCTTAAAATCCTCTGCCCAATTTGATACGGGCAGCAATATATTCTACTCAGACTCTGCCAACCTTGTGAAAATTTTAACAAACAGAGCCGTATAAACAGGCAGCCTTGTCTACGCTGCCGACAAACTATCTTGTGACAAAAATAACGTTCTTGCCAAAGCCTTGTCAAGCAATTATCTGAAAGGATTACCCCTTTTCCGATTAACGTCCTGCGCCGCACTGGTCGGGTGCACTATTGTAATCCCTATTTGGGCTTGCTCCAAGTCGGTTGATCAGTAAACAGCCTTATCACCGAACGCGGACTGAATTATACCTCGGCGTCAGCCGGCTCACCGTTAGCCAACCGGCTCCAGTCTCGCCGTCGCATGTTAATACGTTGTGGGAGAAAAAGATAGCATAGGCCAAGGTGTGCCTAGGAAGAGCCGCCGAGTGGCATTCTGTTCCCTGGCATATAAAATCAATGAGAAATCAAAAAAGGCTTGACACGGGCGTATAGAATATATATACTTCAGAGTGTAGCTTACAATAACAGAGTGTGGCGGAAGATGCCCTTTTTTGATGGCGATATAAGAGAAAAATTTCACAATCTGGCTGACGTTGAGGAAGCGACTCACGACTGGGAACCGGTCATTTCCATCGGCACGGCGGCCAGGAAGGTCAACCTTTCAGTCTCGGCTCTGCGCAAATACGAGAGAGAAGGATTGTTACTATACTACCGTACTGAAACAGGACGCCGGTTGCTGTCACGTGCGGACTTGAAGCGAATCAGGATGATACAGCACCTGATAGGCGAGCTCGGCTTGAACATGGAAGGGATACGCCGGCTGGTGGCCCTGTTGCCCTGCTGGGAGTTGAAGCCTTGTTCGGCCGAAGAGAAGGCCCAATGCAAGGCAGTTCGTGACCCGGTCCGTCCTTGCTGGATGGTAAACGAGAGCGAGTGCAGGCGCCAGGGCATTGACTGCCGCCTATGCAGCGTCTACCGCTACGGCGCTTACTGCACCGAGGTGATGAAGTCACTACTGTACGACATAGATAACAAAGATAACAAAGATTGATGAAACGGAATAAATGGAGGTGTGCATGGGTGGACTGCAATTGCTGATGTACCTTGCTCTTGTTGTATTCATTGTGGGAATCGCATACAAGGCGATTAAGATTGCCCGGATGCCTATCCACTTGCGCTGGGACCTCTACCCGATCCCGCACGAGAAGGGCAAAAGCGATTACGGCGGTTCTTACTTCGAGGAAGTCGACTGGTGGACCAAACCGGCGGAGGTTTCCATCTCCGGCGAACTGAAAGAAATGGGCAAGGAGATATTCTTTATCCAGTCCATGTATCGTAACAACCGCTCACTCTGGTCTTTTTCCTTTCCTTTTCACGTGGGTCTGTACCTGTCGATTGTCTTTGTCCTGCTGGTCTATTTCGGGGCGATCTTGGAATTGGTTGGCGTGGTTGTTGCCGGCGATTCATCGAATGTGATCGCAAAACTGGCCTACTACCTGACCCCCGGATTCGGCTTAGCAGGGGCGGTGCTGGCTTCGATTGGCCTTCTTGGCCTGCTGTTGATCCGGATATTTAGGACCGACATGCGCCTGTCATCAGTGCGAGCCGACTACTTCAATCTTGTTCTCCTTTTGGGCGTATTTATCACCAGCATTATCGCCTGGGCCACAGTGGACGCTTCCTTTGCCGGGATGCGGGGTTTTATCCAGAGCCTGATTTCATTTCAGCCGATGGCCCCTCTGCCTGCGATAGTCGCGGCCCACATTGTGCTGTCAGCCATATTTCTGATCTGGCTCCCATTTACGCACATGACGCATTTTGTCGGGAAATATTTCACCTACCACAAGGTCCGCTGGGAGGACCATCCCAATATAAAAGGCAGCAAGCTTGAATCCGCCGTCACCAACGCCCTCGGTTTTCGAATCAACTGGTCGGCGCCGCATATCAAGACGGGCGCTACCTGGGCCGAGGCCGCGACGGAAGAGACTGCAAAGGAGGAAAGCAAAAAGTAATGGCAACAGATAAAATCAGGCCGAAGGATCTATCCCGCAACACAGAGCAACTGGTTGAGCTTGACCCCTCGAGATTTCTCCCTCTGCCGCCGCCGTATGACAAACTTGACCTCGATGAGAAAATCAAGGAGCTGACGGACGAACAAAAACAGAGATACGAGTGCGACCTGGATGGTGTCACAGCGGCGCTGCTCCCAAGACCAAAAACGGAAGAGGAAAAGAAAGAACTGGTCGAGAAATTCTTCTCCGGTTTGAAAAAGCTGTTTAACAGAGAGGACAACTGGGCTTTCCTGATGCCGCTTTATCTGACCATGGAATTCTGCGCCAAGTGCCAGACCTGCGCTGGGGCTTGTCCCATTTTCCAGGAGTCGGGAAAGGTGGAAATCTATCGCCCGACATTCCGCGCCGACGTGCTGAGAAGCCTGTACAAGAAGTACATCAAGAAAGGCGGAAAGGTCTTAACCAAGCTGACCGGCGATGACATCAAGGTCACCTGGGAGATGATCGCCCGTCTGATAGAGTTGTCCTACCGCTGCACCATCTGCCGCCGCTGCGCCCAGACCTGCCCGATCGGAGCCGACAACGGTCTGGTCACGCGCGAGCTGCGCAAGCTGTTTAGTCAGGAGATGAACATTAACATTAAGCCGCTGCATAAGCTCGGCTCCGTGCAGCAACTTGTGAAGGGTTCATCGACCGGGATGACTCCGGTGGCATTCCTTGACAATGTTGAGTTCATGGAGGAAGAGATTGAGGAGCGGGCAGGACTTAAGATCAAATGGCCGATGGACAAAGAAGGGGCCGAAATCCTGCTGATTCATAATGCCGGCGAATTCCTGGCCTGGCCGGAGAACCCGGAGGCGTTTGCTATTATCCTGGAAACGGCGGGGGTTGACTACACCCTCTCCAGCGAGCTGGTCGGCTACGACAGCGTCAACTACGGCGTCTGGTACGATGACGTCCAGTTCGCCAAGGTAGCCCTGAAGCATACCCAGATCGCCAAGAAGTTAGGGGTCAAGAAGATCGTCCTCGGCGAGTGCGGCCACGCCCACAAGGCATTGACCGTTATCGCCGATCGCGTCCTGGCCGGCGATCACAACGTTCCCCGCGAAAGTTCGCTGACCTTGCTCAACGATATTATCAAGAACGGGCGTCTCAAACTCGACCCGTCCCGCAACGACGATATCACCGTCACCCTGCACGACCCGTGCAATCTCGTCCGGCTGATGGGAATCGTCAAGCCGCAGCGGGAAATCATCAAAGCGGTCTGCAACAACTTCCGGGAGATGACCCCAAACGGGGTGTACAACTACTGCTGTGGCGGCGGCAGCGGCTTTGCCATCACTCAGGACGCCAACTTTCCCGATTGGCGGCACAAAGTTGCCGGCCGGGTCAAGCTGCGGCAGATACTGGACGTCTTCCGGGATATTATCGGGCCGGAGCACAAGAAATACGTCTGCGCCCCCTGCTCCAACTGCAAAGGCGCCTTACGGGATATGTTTGTCGCCTATGGACTTTTTGAACGCTGCAACGTACTGTATGGCGGCCTGGTGGAACTGATTGTCAATGCCATGGTGGACATCCCCGAGGGTTATCTCGAATGGGAATGGCACTAACTCACTTGTGCGCGGCGTACGTCCTCGTGCGCCGCGTAGTGCATCTTTCAAACCTAAACGGCAGACGAGGACGTTCACCGTTCACAACATATGTAAACGTCATTCCCGCGAAAGCGGGAATCTATGGGAGGAAATGAAATGGCCAAGAAGATACTGATTATTGACGACGAGGAAGACCCAAGGGTCTACCTTGAGGTGCTTTTCAAAGACAACGGCTACGAAACCGCACTCGCCACCGACGGCGATGAAGCGATGCCGATGACAAAGGAGTTCAAGCCGGATCTGATTACACTGGACATCATAATGGAGCGCGAAACCGGCGTGAAGTTCTACCGCAACCTGCATAAAGACCCGGAGCTTTCCAAGATACCGGTAATTATCATAAGCGGCGTCACGCGTTACAAGGATCTTTTCGCCCGCGACCACGCCACCATGCCCAAACCCTTCGCCTTCATCGAAAAGCCGATCGACAAGGAGGAGCTGCTGGCGAAGGTGAAGGAGGCGTTGGGGTGATGACGTGAATGCGGCGCACGAGGACGTACGCCGCGCACCGTTTATGGTGTTCGATTTGCAGTCTCAGCCGAAACCTTACCAGTACGAAAAGATTGTTGACAAAGCTTGGTGCATTTATGTTATCTTTGCCCTGACATTTGAGAAGTAAGCTGATTGGATAGAACCATAAAACCCACAACTGAAAGGAATCAGTTATGAAGAAAGTAGCCTTACTTGCGGTTCTCGTGTTGAGCGTCGGGCTGGTAGTTGCGACGTTTGCCGAGGAAGCTACCGAGGAAGCCACCGAGAAAGCTGTTGAGGCACCGTGGTTTGACATGGAGAACTGCGCGTTCTGCAAACATCTGCTCAAAGACCCCAAGCTGATGGAGAACATGGTCTGGGAACACCATGACATTTCCAACGGCCTGCTGATGGTCACCACCGTCAACCCGGAATGCCAGAAGTCCTACCAGGAGGCGATGGGCGCGATGATGGACCTGGGGCAGAAGCTGGAAAAAGGCGAAGTGGACGCGAAGGACATTAAGATGTGCGGTAGCTGCCAGCACTGGGGGATGCTCGTGGAGATGGGGACCAAATTAGAGCACATACAGGGCAAAACGGCCGACATCATGCTCATGACGTCCGACAAACCCGAGGTAGTGACAAAGATAAAGGAGTACGGCCAGCGCAGCCAGGAAGAGTTGGCCAAGATGGAAGAAGCGAAAAAAGCTGAGTGAGTTAGCGACGCGGCTGTCATGCGGGGTGGGGTCGTCGCACAAGTGGTGTGGAACTGCGTAGGTGGCGGCCTTGTGTCGCCACAAGCTTTTGCGCTGGGCGGAGACAAGCTCCGCCCCTACGCGACCGGGTCGACTTCTGGGACAGTCTCGGGTCGCATGATAGCCACGCGAATCGAGATCGCCACGTCCGGCAACTGCCGGACTCGCGACGACGGCGGACTTATGGGACAACCTCACTCTGCCTAACACCTACTTGATGCAAGTGCATTTCGTATGCCGAGTTTAGTGCAGTTAGGAAAGGATTCCTGACTGCGCCTAAAAGAAAACGTCGGAACCTACTGTCTGCGCCTAAAAGAAAATGTCGGAACCGCAGGGGTTCCGACCTACTATCTAACACAACTTCCGGATTACCAACGATGGCTCATATAAGTGCTATCATCTCTTTCTTGGTGGCGTTGACTTTCGAGCTTTCAGCCATATCTCCAAACTTCGGAATAGCCACGGCGGCAAGTATGCCGAGTGCCACAATTATGATGACAAGCTCGATCAGGGTGAATCCACCCCGGCCGAGCTACACTTGCGGGTCGAATAAGGGCCAGCTCACGCTCAATTAACGAGTCGGCTCTACCACTGGTTCTCACCAAAAACGTTCGTATTGGGCCAGATTTCGCCGCTGGTGGCGAGGTAGGCCCAACCCCCTCTGGTGCCGACAATCGTACCCTTAGTTACACCTGTAACGATGGAATCAGGGGCATTTGCGTCTGCTTGATATGGATTCTTGGGCATCGCGTGGATCATGACTGAGTCGACCACCCTAAGCTCAGCAATGCTTGGCCATACCGCCGTGCCGGTCGCGATGGCCTGGTTCGCGTAGTAAATCGTGATTCCTGATCGGAGGCCACCGAGAGCGGCGTGACAGGAAGCTTCCTTGGCCTCGCTGGTAATGTTCTGGTATTTCGGAATCGCGACGGCTGCCAGAATCCCCAGGATGACAATGATAATCACCAGTTCGATCAGCGTAAAGCCCCCTTGACCTGACTGGGTCAAGCGTTTCATCATACCTCCTGAGAGTGAAGTTATCGTTTATAGCTTTCGTAGTATTTATCGGAAAATGTGGACATTTGTTTATCGGCTACGAGCCTTTGAAGACGCTGATCAGGTTCCACACCGGCAGGAAAATTGCCAGGGCCAGGATTAACACAAAAACGCCCACCACAAGGGTCAAAATCGGTTCCAAAATGGAGGTCAGCTGACGGGGGAAATGAGACCCTTTTCCAGCAACAACTCACCGATTTTCTTTTTTACTATCAGCGTTATTCTACGTCATGAGTCCGTATCATTGTATTATCGGTTTCGGTGATTGTTCTTTGAAGCCCGGTAGGTCAAGCCACTTGGGGCTTGACACCCTGATGTCACGCCGCAAGTCGGCGTGACCTACTAAAATCTGATTTACCTACGTTTAAGTTCCATAAGGCAGGAGTCCCCGATTCTTATCCGTCTTCAGCGAATGTCAAGAGATACTTGCATCACCTTGCCAACCCCCTTGCGTCTCAGAGGGAATTGGCTATATTTGGATGTTGACGGAAAAGCGTATAGATCGAGAAAGGAATGCTGGTTACAGTTCTCAAATCGAAAATTCACCGGGCTACTATTACCGATGCCAACCTTAACTATGTCGGCTCCATAACAATCGATGCCGACCTGATCCGTCGGGCCGATTTGGCACCATGGGAAAAGGTGTTGGTGGCTAATGTCAGCAACGGCGAGCGGTTCGAGTCTTACGTTATGGAAGGCGAGGCGGGAAGCGGCGTCATTGCCCTGAACGGCGCGGCGGCGCGCAAAGGATCAGTGGGAGACATTGTAATTATTCTTGCCTTCGGCCACATCGAGAAGGAAAAGGCTGTCAAGTTCAAGCCATTTGTCGTACATGTCGATAAAGACAACAAGCCGATAGAAGAGTGACTCACCTTAGATTAACGAAGTCTTTGAGAAATTCATCCGAGAGCATCAGATGTCTGACGACAGAGCGGCAATAATCCTGGCGGCCGGTAAGGGGGAACGGATGGAATCCGATATTCCCAAGGTTTTGCATCGCATTCGCGGTCGGCCGATGATTTCAATCCTTATTGATACTTTAGCCAGACTCAATTTCGCAAGGTTAATAGTGGTGATCGGTTACAAGGGAGAAATGGTCAAAGACGAGCTGTCTGAGTACCCCGTTTCATTTGTGTGGCAGCGCGAGCAGCTTGGAACGGGTCACGCAGTGCAGATGGCCGGGGACGTCCTGGGCGATTTCACCGGAACGACCCTCGTTGCTTTAGGCGACGTGCCGTTTCTATCGGCCAGGTCTATTGAACTGCTTTTTGAAGTCCATGAAGAAATAAAAGCTGCCGCCACCTGCCTCTCCGCCATTGTGGGTAATCCCGCCGGCTACGGCCGGATTATCCGGGAGGGTACCAGCAGCATAATGAAAGATATTGTCGAGGATAAAGACGCTTCCGAGCAAGTGCGCCGGATTCGGGAAATCAACACCGGCACGTTTTGTTTCGACACTCAGCGGTTATTTGCCTCCCTCGAGAAGGTCGACAATAAAAACAAACAGGGCGAGTATTACTTAACCGACACAATTAAGATAATGCGTAACAACGGGTTACGAATAGCGGTCGTCACCGCGGAGAATCCTGATGAGGTACTGGGGGTGAACTCGATAGAGCAGTTGGAGCTTCTTGCCACGAAGTTCGACTACCCCGGCAGACAAAGTTAAAGTTTTTGCATCGAGTTTTACCCTGAAACGTTATAAATATAATAGGTATGACCCGGAATTGTCGACAAACAGTGTAGGGGATGATTTTTTTGTTGACGGCGGGGTAGGCCTTTATTAAATTGCCTGTTGATTTTGTGAAGTAGATACAGTAACGACATGAAACATATTTTAACAATTGTGTTGGTCCTGGCTGTTGCGGCCATGGCATTGGCTCAATCTTCCGACGAGGCGAAGCTCAATGCCCTGGCGCAGTCAAACAGTTTGGGTGTCATGCCGGCGGCGAGTCCTTTTTCTCTTCTGGACTTGTCTCGCATGCGGTGGTCGCACAGCTATTCGATATCATTCTTCTCCGGCGGCGGTCATTCCGGATCGGTCGGTATGCTGAACTCGATGATGCTCTATAAACTCTCCTCCAAGTTCACCCTGGGGTTGAATCTGGGCATCGCCCATGACGTCGGCGCTATGTGGAGCAACGGCAACCGCAGCGCGTCGGTTTTCCCCGGTTTCTGGCTGGACTTCCACCCGTCTGACAGGTTTCGTATGAGTATCAGCGTGCAGCGGTATCCGGGCATGTATAGCCCTTACTCGTACCGGCGTTATATCGAGCCACACTATTGGAGTCCGTATTAAAGAGGAGCTTGACCATACTAAAGGTATGCCCTCATTTCCCTTCAAAGTTTGCTCCCATGCCATAATCCCCCAAAAGCTCATAGATAAGCGATAGTTAATTTGTACGCAGCGCTGTAATGAAACGAGTAATAATTGTCAAGTATCTGGGAATCGGTGTTGGCTCGGCCATACTGGTAGTATTGCTGTACTTCCTTTCATCGACACTGACGGTTGCCGGTGGTGTCTCCCGGGTGATCGACAGGCCGACGCATCTGGTAAGGCTTCAGGTAGTCAACGGCAGCGGCGTTCGGGGTCTGGCGCGCGAAGTGATTAAAAGATTGTCGGATTACGCAGATTCCGTGCTGGAATTGCAGGTTGTCGAAGCGGTCGATTTTAACCTCAGGGAACTGCCGAAGTCGTTTGTCATATCACGAGAGCAGGACAAAACCGCGGCAGCGCTGCTGGCCAAAAAACTTGGCCTCGACCCTTCCGAGGTGGTTTACAAGCCTCTTGAGCACAATAGCCGTCAGGTTTCCGCCACCCTGGTCGTCGGCAAAGATTATGAGTCCATGAAGCTGCCCTGAATCATTTAGTAAGGAGATTTGACTGCTTACCCTGAAGAAGTTGTCCGCACTTGCTCTTGCCCGTATGGCCGGTCGCCTGGCCCTTTCCAAGAAAGGGTTTGAAGTGAAGGTCATGAGAGTCAAGGGGTTGTCATCAGTTTGCGATTATTTCGTCATCGCCTCGGGAGAGGCTGATGTGCACGTGAAGGCGATCGCCCAAGCCATTGACGAGGGACTTTTGAAGGAAGGTTACAAGCCGAACCATCGCGAAGGAGTGAAAGAGGGAAACTGGATTTTGCTCGATTATATTGATGTGGTCGTCCACATCTTCCATGAACCGACGCGGCGGTTTTACGCCCTGGAAAAGCTGTGGGGCGATGCACCGGTGGAGGAGTTGGCGGATAACTGAGAACTCAGAAAGATACTTTGAAGGTGATTAACAATTATCAAGCGATAGGATAGATTATGCAAATGGAACTAACAGAGCTCAAAGCCAAAACCATTGCCGAGCTTCTCAAAATTGCAGAGGATCTTGACATTCCGGGTGTGTCCGGGCTGAGAAAATCGGAACTCATATACAAAATTATGGAATCACAGTCCTCTGCCGACGGACTTATTCTGGCCGAGGGCGTTCTGGAGACGCTTGACGAAGGGTACGGTTTCCTTCGCTCACCTGACTATAACTACCTGCCGGGACAGGATGATATATACGTCTCGCCGTCCCAGATAAAGCGCTTTGACCTGCGCACGGGTGACATCGTTGCCGGACAGGTCCGCCCGCCGAAGGACAACGAACGGTACTTTGCACTCTTGAAGATCGAGTCGGTAGACTTTGCGGACCCCGAGCTGGCCAAGCACACCAGCCTGTTTGACAATCTGACGCCCCTTTACCCGGAAGATCCCTTCACACTGGAGCTTGACAGTGAGGAATTGACAACTCGAATAATCGACCTGATGTGTCCTATCGGCAAGGGCCAGCGAGCGCTGATAACCTCGCCGCCAAAAGCCGGGAAGACGATAATCCTTCAGAGAATCGCGCAGTCTATTATCGCCAACCACCCCGAAGTCAAGGTGATGGTGCTCTTGATTGACGAACGGCCCGAAGAGGTGACGGACATGAAGCGCTCGGTAAGCGCTGAAGTCATATCGTCGACCTTTGACGAACCGGCCGAACGGCACGTACAGGTGTCGCACATGGTGCTGGAAAAGGCGAAACGACTCACCGAGCGCGGGCATGACGTAGTTATTCTTCTGGACTCGATCACCCGGCTGGCACGGGCGCACAATGCGGTAGTACCGCATTCGGGCAAGATTCTCTCCGGCGGCGTTGATTCCAACGCCCTGCACAAACCGAAGAGGTTTTTCGGGGCCGCCCGCAATATTGAAGAAGGCGGGTCGCTTACCATTATCGCTACCGCCCTCATTGAGACCGGCTCGCGTATGGACGAGGTGATTTTTGAGGAGTTCAAGGGCACCGGCAACATGGAGCTGGTACTGGACCGCCGCTTGTCCGACCGCAGGATCTTCCCGGCCATGGATATCAATCGCTCTTCGACCAGAAAAGAGGAGCTGCTACAAGATGCGGAAACGCTCAGCAAGATCTGGATCCTGCGCAAATTCCTGGCTGAGATGAATCCGATTGAAGCGATGGAGTTTTTGATAGACCGCCTTAGGAAAACCAAGAACAACCAGAAATTCATGGCTTCCATGAAGGATTAGTGGAAATAATGAACCGCAACCGGCCTGCCCTGATGAACGAAAGTAGGTGATAAGGACACGCAATAGATATTGAGAAACAATTTTTAATTAAGGAACCCCTGTTTGATAATGTTTCAGTGGGCGAGGTTTGAATCGCTGTCTTGGCGCTGCCGCCACAAGAAACATTATGAGACACAGAAAAATGAACAATAAGGAGGACCAAATGCCAGGAAGTAAACTCTATGTAGGAAACCTCAGTTATACTGTAAACAATCAACAGTTGGAAGAGCTGTTTTCCAGCTATGGTGAAGTCAAGCAGATCAATATCATTGAAGGCAGAGGCTTCGGATTCGTTGAAATGTCCAACTCAGAGGAAGCCCAAAAGGCAAAAGAAGAATTGAACGGTACCGATTTCGAAGGACGGTCTCTGAGAGTTGACGAAGCTCGTCCGCCCAAAGGAGGTGATAGACAAAGAAGAGATGATCGAAGGTATTAGAAAAGATGTTCCCGTCCGGTAGTGTTTTGTTAGAGCGGTCAGACCCACGGTCTTACCGGTATCTCTACA
>SDBT01003069.1_pt1 | contig 29025 bp, 31 predicted proteins | sample 2277101 | NCBI WGS metagenome assembly SDBT01 (sample SAMN10404973, study PRJNA504765) | marine sediment metagenome | isolation source: marine sediment core GS10_PC15, 103 cmbsf | place: Arctic Ocean: Southern Knipovich Ridge | collected 2010
TCTCTCCCTTAAATCCATATCCTTCATTCCTTTTGGTTGCATAACCAGTCAATCTACTGAGTTGTGCCTCATCCAGGTTATCGTGATAATCAGTAACAGCTAAAGCATTTATGCTATAAGTCAACCCCAACATAGAATCAGAAGCAGTTTTGTGAAGCTCCGCTGTATACTTAAATTCATCCATAAGTTCCTTATCTAATTCTGATATATTCCCTCCAAGACCCAACATAACCCTTACTAAATTAGTTTCTTTACCCATCAATATGTTTAATGGAATCGCTATGGCAACTCCAACAACCACTAAAACCATAATTGCCTTTACTATCTGCTCAAACGCTACCAATTTACCCTCCTAGAAAACCCTTTATTTTATCCAGAATTCCAAAAGATCTTCCCATCACCATCGAGATTATAACTAATATCAAAAGTAAAGTAGCAACTATCAAAATCATTTTTCCCAGGGTTGGCCATATCATAGCTTTCTTATTTCCCAGAGGGAAATTTAAAAAATCCCAGCGGGATTCTTGGAAACTACAAGCTTTGCTTGTAGGTTTGGGTACAAAACCTCGGACTTTGTATGTCTCAAGCTTTGCTTGAGGGGTTCGGAAATTCTTTCCGAAGCAGGTTTTGGGTACCTTAAGCTTTGCTTGAGGTATTGGGTACAATACAAAACCTTGTTTCCAATAACGAAGTTTTTTAACATTCATTTTAGCAGATCACACCTATCTTTTATTTCTGAATAGGGTAAGAACTCATTAACAGTAGAAACTTCTAATTCACCGCTTGTGAGCTGGTCCTTTGCCCAGCTATTGATATCACAGGGGTCAGCTCCTAAAAAAGATAATCCCCATTTTCCAGAACAATAAACTAAATTAACAGCTTGCCCGGCAATTTCTTTTATTTTGGAAGAATACTTTATTCTATAAACAACAGCATATACTTCTTCAGGATAATATTCATAATAAGGAGAATATACAGCATCTAACTCATCCATTAAAAATTCATAATAGCTTATCTCATGAAGCAGGGGCCTATGATTTCTTAAATAATTATCAAATTGCAGTTCTTCGTCATCCACCCTGTTTAGTGCTTCTTTTGCTTTATCTGTAAATTCTATCCTTGAACAAATTACGCAATTTCTCTCCTGGCTTGTTTCGCTGAAAATATTCAATCTGCCCCTGCCAAATTGATCCCAGCAATCATAAAGTAAATTCGCTATTCTTTCATTAATATTTTCCTTAAAACAGCTTAGGGATTCTTCAGAATCAGTTTTAACCCCTTTTCTTGTGCCCTTTAGTTCATCATCTATTTTACCCTTACATAGTACGGAGTCTTTACTCTCTTTTTCCTTCCAAATTTCACTTATTACATCATCTGTATCAATTGTTACATACCTTGTAGGACAATCAATGTCAAAATGAGTTGCCCCTACAACAGGCATTTTTATTTTTGAGTTTAATATTACGCTTTCTTTACAGAGCTGTTTATTATACCCCTGAGTCATAGAATGGCCTAATTCCCTAACCATCAATAATAATAATGCAGTAACTACTAAAGTAAGTATTATCTTTGCTGTATAAGACAAAGCCCATACCCCTTTTTTATTTGTTTCAAATACCCCACCGCTTGCAGTGGATGGGTAACTGGGATTACTCCTGTTATCAAGGGTATTTGAAACTTTAAAAATACCCCTCCCCTTGGGATTTTTATTTCTTACATTCATTTTATTTGGAATATCCTATAACGTTGATATCCTAAAACTATCAAAAAAACAACAAAAAAAGAGAATATTACCAGGTATATTACAATCATTTTAAGAGATAGCACAGCCCTTTTTTTCATAATATCTAAATCTATAGTAGTAGATATATAAGTTTTTCTATAAAAAGAACTAACCAACACAGCAAGCAATATTCGGTTCTTCACAATCTTCCCATTTACCTACATTTGCCGGAATAACCCCTTCATCACTCGGCAAACAGCACCGATTGTCAGTCCCGGGTAACTTGCAGGTATAAGCAGAGATATCTGCTTTTCCCACTTTTTTGGAAAAAGAACTAGTCAATAATAGAAATATAAGAACTATAACAATTACTGTAATTATTGAAAGAATTGTTGTATTAGAAATTGCTTTTTTTTGAAAAAATTTAAGATTTTTTCTAAACCTGTAAAAAATCTTCGATTTTTTAAGTTTAAACATAATAAAAAAATAAAAAATTAGGTAGTTACTGGTACCCAATTACAATCACTTGGACACGTACCCTGATCCTTAAAGTCTCTGCATCCGTCTGTTCTTTCCTGATAATCTCCTTCACATGTACCTCCCCTGGTTTTACAGCAAATGTCGCCTGTTTTTATGTCTGTATATTTGCCAAATAATGGTGTGTCATCCCCGCAATCATCCCCACTCATCTTTATTCCGCCAGCTTCAGCGCATGTTTTCTCTCTTGTAATGTCAGTTAATCCTTGACTAAACTTACCCATCCTTCCGGTAAATACTGCCCACAAAACAACCAATACAATAAGAACAATAGCAGCTATTATTATTGTGTTTAAACTTAAGCCTTGACCCTTTTTTTTAAAATTCATAAGTATCCACCTCATTTTTTATCATATATAAAGTAGGAACTACTTTATATGCTCAAGAAAATTTTTAATTTTCTTGTTGTTAAGCCTAATTATACTCTATAACCAGAGTATGTTGTATATAAACTTTACGATTTTCTCAGGCTTTGCATGAGAAAGTGGGACAATTTATTTAGTAAAAACGTAACGGTCTAGAAAACAAGTTTCCTAAAATCTTTCTCATATAGCAAATGACTCAAATTTTTATACATAAATAGGTCATTTGCTTATCCCAGAGGGATACAAAAAAACGCTTTGCGTTTTTTACGTATTACAAAAAGACAAAATTTGTCTAAAAAATTTTGTCTTTGAGTATAGTTTTAATCTGCCTTATCACAAATATCCAGACTTACGGTTAATGTTGTGCCAACAGCATCTATTGGAATAGGAAACTCCTTGTGTTTTTTTGCCCCACTGCAGCTTCCACCAGATTTAAACGACATCTCATTACTCCCCGGATTATATTTTAATAGATCTGATGGATCATTAAACCACGCAGTTAATTCATAGCCTATATTCCATCTATCCAATGTTTCTGTGAGGATAGGGTCTGTTATTTTGTCTTTGATATATTCGCATGAGTTTACCACACCACAATCCAACTGAGAAGCAGGAAGATCATAATACTTAGCACAGTTTTGGTAAAGCTCCTCAAAACTCAAGCCATTACAAGCAGTATCAGGAGAGTTTGTCTTCAACAAAGTACTCAGCATATTAGATGCAAGCTCTGTTTGTGTAAATTCCTTTTTATATTCTGTAGGCTCCCTCAAAACCACAAACCTTATGGCAAACAACATTCCTATTGATACTAAAATCACAATAATCGCCAACCCCATTATTTCCATCTGCCCGCTTTTTATGGTTTTTATCTTTCTCATTTTCTATACACTTCCACCACTAAAATGCCAAAACCATAGCTTTTGTCATCAGGATCATACAGCGAAACAGGTATAAACGTAGAGAGTTTATTTTCATAATCGCTCTCTTCTATTGGGTCTTTATATATGTATAAATTCCAGTTCCCCGTTGGGTCCGGAAATATTTTTTCAACTCGTATTACGCTAGATTCAAAAATATCATAATAATAAACTCTGTTTTGGTCTATCATACCAGAAACTGCTTCTAACTTATACAAATCAATGCAATTCTCTACCCTGACATTCTCTTCAGAGCACTGCAACTCAGGCAAAAAAGATGCTCTTTGCGCAATACCTATTGCCTTCAACTGAAGATTCTCCTCACCCTCAGCTCTAGAAGAGCTTCTCATAACATTCATATAAAAAACAAATCCAAATATCAGTAATATAAAGAAAACAAACAATATCGCTACTGATTCGCCCATCTGTATTTGTGATTTTTTTGCCATTGTTTATAAACCTCTTAGGTTTACTGAACTCTCGGAAATGCAAAGCATTTCTGAGATCCTTAGAAATCAGCAAAGCTGATTTCTGGGAAACAAGAAATTCGCAAAGCGAATTTCTAAGTTCACAAAAAATTCCAAAGGAATTTTTTCGTGTAGGGAAAATTTGAACAAATTTTCCCGTGTTAATAAATCAGAACACACGAGAATAATTGTGCTCTGTCATTTTCATGCTCTATACTATCATCCTGCTTATACGCCCACTCTTTTATTTGTTCTACGAAATTTGTATTAGGAAAACCCTTAGACATTTCTCCAGATTTTGTTTTAATATTATTCAAATGAGAAAGAACAGCAGCATGCGGACCATTACAGGCACCACTAGAATAAAGTCCATCCTTCAAAGCAGTTGATCTACCATGATAAACCTTGCTTACAAGATTAAGCTTCTTAAACGCCTTTTTCATAACACAATTATACATCTCTAAATTTTCAGCAAATATCGCTCCAAACAAACTTTCTTTTTTTAGATAGAATGTTTCTTCCTGTCCCCCTTCGTCTTCTACATCCCATACTCCATTTTGATTATTAAAAAATTTTAGAGTACCAGTTGGATGAACGCTACTTGGATTTTCAATATCTATTAATTGTATCGCCGTAACATCTCCATTTGGCATATCACCCAATTCATTTAGAAGACTATCAAAGGCATTTATTCCCGAATCACTCAAAAAAATAAACTTAACTTTATAGTTATTCTTATTTTTAAAACTTACAAGTTGGTTCTGGGGTAATAATTCTTTATTCATTTCCTTGGGCAGCTCCTCATCTATCTCTGTTGCTAGGCCACTGTAATCAGTACCCTCACTACCACCATCATACACCACCACATATCTCACCATAGGATCAGTTAAGTAAAGAAAATTAGTAACCCTAAAAGGCACACTCCAGTCTAAAGCCCATGTTATCAATTGTTTGCCTTTCAGTAAACCTGGAGCAAAGATAACATTCCCCTTTGTCTGCTTAGGTATAGAGCCTATAAAATACCTATTACACTCAAAACCAATATCAACCTTAGGTATATCAACAATATTCACAGTATCTGTCGAAATCTGAGCGCCAATTAAAATAGATTCAAGATTTGTCGTTATAATCCCAGAAGTCTTTATCTCAGAATATTCCCTTTGTTTATTTACTATATTCATAAAGAAGATGAATATAACAGCCCCCGCTACTAACACAAATATCCAGTGAAACTGGAGCTCTATCATGCCTCTTTTTTTCATTATTCTATCACCTTAATATTATACTATTTATATTTATTGCTTATTTTTTGAGCTGTTAGAAAAACCATAAACAACAATGGTTTCAAACACGGATTTTACTCCGTAAAATCCTACTCGTAAAGGAAATTCCCTCTACACTCATGTTTTCACCCATGTTGATGGTTTTTATTAGAATTGACTGATTATTGTTTTATAATCTGAACAATAATCTTTCTGTTAGAACGTGGACCATCTAGCTCTACAAACATGATCGCTTGCCATGTACCAAGTAGCAATCTGCCATTAGAAATAGGGATATTAGTTGAAACTCCAATCAAAGTAGATTTAATATGCGCGGCAGCATTATTATCTATGCTATCATGCAAATAACCATCATGTTCTGGCACAATCTTATTCACAGCCTTTATTATATCAGTCTGTATATTAGGATCAGCATTCTCATTTATGGTAATACCTGCAGTAGCATGTGGAACATAAATAAAACAAATCCCCTCTTTGACTTTAGACTTAGAAACAATTTCAGAAACTTCTGAAGTTATATCCACTAATTCATGCTTTTTAGAAGTTGAAATAGTTATTGTTGACATAAGAATAAGTTATTATTGGTTATATATAAAATTTTTTACAAATTAACTTCAACCCAACTTAAAACCATAGAAAACTATTTATAAATGCTTCTATAACTTCGATACTATGGCAAAACAATCATTTTTACTAGTCTCTCTACAGGAAGATAAGGCAAAAGAACTAGCTCAAGTAATCTCTAATGAAAGCTGCAGAAAAATCTTAGATTACTTATCAGAAAAACAAGACACAACAGAAACAGAACTAGCCAAAAAACTAAACTTTCCTATCTCAACAGTACACTACAACCTACAACATTTAATGAAGGCAGGCATCATAACTGTAGATGAATTTCATTATAGCGAAAAGGGAAAAGAGGTAAATCATTACAAATTAGCTAACAAATACATAATTATAGCCCCAAAAACAACATATGGCATTAAAGAAAAACTAAAATCAATATTACCAGTAACCTTATTAGCATTAGTTGGAGCAGGTTTTATACAAATTTATACTAAATATTTCAGACCAACTACTTTCCAAGCTATGAAGGCAGCTCCTTCTGTCATGGAAGAAGCTGCAAGAGAAGCAGCCCCTACAGCACCATTAATGGAAAAAGCAGCAGAAGAAGGAGCAAGAGCAGTTATTGAAAAAGCACCAGAACTTACACAACAAACAATTCAGCAAGCACCAAACTATGCCTTGTGGTTCCTATTTGGATGTTTATTTGTTATTGTTTTAATCATCATTATAGATATAATAAAAGCAAAAAAACAAAAATAAGATGCTTAAAATGAATAAACTAATCTTACTTATATTTTTATTAATAGTTTCTCTATTTTTAGTAAGTTGTACAGTAGAAGATACCCCAACAGATGAAGTTCCTCCAACAGAAGCAGAGTGTCAAACAGACAATGACTGTATAACAGGAGGATGCTCAGGAACAATATGCCAAAGCAAAGATGCAGAACCAATAATGACAACATGTGAATATCTACCAGAATACGCCTGCTATAAACAAACCTCATGCTCCTGTATTAATGGAAATTGCCAGTGGAAAGAAACCGAAGAATTCAGAAATTGCTTAGAAAGCAAAAAATCTTTATCTGCAGTTATAGCATAATTTGCCTTATTAAGCCTTCTAGAGCCAAAATTTTAGTTCTTAACTTCAAATCAATTTGAAACCTACTTTTTGTTATTTATACATGCTTGTTCTACCATATTAATACGTGTAAAAACACGTGGAGGATATAAAATGAATATGAAAAAACTTGTTTTTTCAAATTTCCCTTTGGGAAAGATAAAAAGTTTGTTAATGGCTTTGTTGGTTGTGATGTCTGTACTACCTTTTACAGGTGCAGAAGAATCAACAGTAGAAAGTTGTGTTATATCAGAAGAGGCAAAAGAGGAGTCAGTAAAGTGTGTGCCATATGAACCGAAAATAGATGTTGTATTTGTTATTGATTCTACAGGAAGTATGGCTGATGAGATAAGAACAGTAAAAACCCACCTGATAAAGATTATAAGAGAGGTTGAAGATGGACAACCTAGACCAGATTTAAGAATAGGAGTAGTAACTTACAGAGACCATGAAGCAGAAGAAAGAGAGTATCTATACAAAAAACTTGAACTAACACGTAATATAGAAAGCGCAGTTAATTTTATTAGGAACATAGAATCAAGGGGGGGAGGAGATCTACCAGAAGCAGTAGCAGATGGCTTAGACTTTGCAATTAATCAAATGAACTGGAATAACGAAGTTATCCAACAAAATCAGAAAATCTATCCATATCCCTACACAAAGAAGTTAATCTTCTTAATAGGAGATGCCCCACCCCATGGAGAAGGCAGCACTGATCAAAGCTATATACAGGGATGCCCAAATGGACATAATTATAGGCAGAACATTGACGATGCAAACAAAAGAGGAATAAGAATCTACACAGTTTCTGGATCAGGGATTGATTCTGTTGGAGTAAGAATCTTCAAAGAGATTGCAAGAAAAACCCATGGCAGTTATACCCATTTAAATTATATAAGAAAAGATGTTGAAGAATATTACCAAGAAGAAGGATTTACACCAGCAGAAGTACAGGAATATGTAGAAGAAGCAAAAGCATACGCAGATTATGACGTTAAAACAAACAGCATCTTAACCAACACATTAGGTGTTTTTGCTAAATCAAGTATGCAAGCAGAAGCAATGGAAATGGGTGTGAAATACGACGAAGAGGATAATAAACCAAATGATGACTGGTTAGATACAGATGATATAACTGGTGATGTTATAGTAGAGATTGAGGAAGAAGAAGAAATCGCAAAAAAAGATTTATATGGTTTCTTCAAAAGAATCTTTGATAAGGTCATCTTTTGGAGGTAACTTTTATTTTTTTCTTTTTTATTGTTTTAGAAATCTTTGATTTCTTAGGATGCTCAGAAAAGCTTTGCTTTTCTGACATTTCATGACCTAAAAATCTTTGGATTTTTAGATTTATGAAATTTTCTTGTTATAAAATGACAAATAATTTAGCGAAATGTCAAGAACCACCAGTCACCAATCCTTTCAGTCGCTATAGACTGGTGGCATGACTGATAGGTGGTTCTTGAGCATGCTCAGAAACACGAAAAAATCGCAAAGCGATTTTTTGTGTCCCAAAAATTGTGTAGCAATTTTTTAGGATATACCATATCCATAAAAGAGATTGGACTTCGTCCATCAGTCAAATACCTCAGAAATTGAAAATTTCTGATGGTCTTAGAAACGCACAGCGTTTCAAAGAGACTGAGGGTATATTTCCGACATATTAATAAACAACAGTTCTAATAATGATAAACTATGAAAAAGAGAGGGCAAATCACAGTATTTATAATAGTCGGTATTGTAATACTAAGCCTATTCAGTATAATCTATTATACAAGAAACCAACTTATAAAAAAAGAGATGCAGGCAGGCGCTAAAGAACTAGCCCACCACCCATTCTATATAATACCCATTAACAGATACGTAGAAAACTGCCTGAAACAAGCAGGCGATCAAGGATTGTGGCTTATAGGAATTCATGGAGGTTACCTAGACCCAGATAACAAGACTTTTTATGGGGGTGATTCTATCCCACAATTTAATCCGCCCTTTATAGATTACCTGGGCAAGAAGGTTCCCTATTATTTAGATGGTCTCAATCTTGATACTCCTTCCCTAGGGCAGATAGAAGCAAAACTATCCAAGTATATAATTGTTGAATTCCAAAGATGTCTTGATTTAAGTATTTTTGACGATGTGGATATTACTCAACCGGATGTAAATTATTCAGCAGGATATAATACCCTTAACGAATTAGTTGACAGCAACGTTACTATCAATAAAGAAAATGTAGTTGTAGAACTCAAATACCCTTTGGTTATTAGAAGAAAAGACACTGTTTACAGCTTGCCAGATTTTAGAGTTAGTTTACCAGTAAGATTAGGGATGATTTATGATACTATTAATAATACAGCTAAATTTGATGAAGATACTCCTTCTGAAGATTTACTGAGTGATATAACTACAACATGGGCAGCAGAAGAAACTTACTATCTCAGCAATTTTAATTGCAACTTATACGATCCTTCACAGGATATGACTATCTCTGCAACAGATGAGGATAATCCACCAGATCCGAAGACTAAAATTATCCTAGCAAAAGATCTCAATACATTCTATCATGAATACTCTAGCTCATATGAATTCCGCTTTGCAATAAAAATGAAAAAACCCCCAGATTTTAATGGAGATGAAGAACACAATACGTGTTACCAAGAACAGCCAGAATAGTCAAATAATGATTTAATATTCTAAGAAAACAAACAAAGATTTTTATATACCTCTCTTACCCTGTTCCTTATGAAAGTCGTAATAGTAACAGGCTCAGTAGGAACAGGTAAAACAACATTAGCCAAGAAACTAGCAAAGAAACTAAATCACAAATATATCGATGTAAACAAAGTAATACAAAAAAACAAACTCTCAGAAGGCTACGACAGAAAAAGAAAATGCAGAATAATAGACACAAAAAAATTAAACAAAGATCTAATAAAAATAATCAAAGATTCAAAAAATTCCTTAATAATAGATTCTCACCTAAGCCATTATCTACCTAAAAAATATGTTGATCTATGTATTGTCACAAAATGCGATTTAAAAGAATTAAGCAAAAGATTAAAGAAAAGAAAATACAATAAAGAAAAAATAAAAGAAAACCTTGAATGTGAAATAATGGATATATGCCTAAATGAAGCAAAAGACCTAAAACACAACATTATTGTTATAAACACTACAAAAGGTATAAATATAAGTAATTTATCCAAACAGATAAAATGGAACTAAATCCACAAGCTATAGAGCTTAACGAAACAATAAAAGCATCTAACAAAAACATCTATGAACTGCTTTCTGATAAAGGCAAAGCCATATTCTTCCCAAAAAAAGGAATTCTATCACAATCTGCAGAAGCAAAAGGCAAGAAAATAAACGCTACGATAGGTATGGCTTTAGAAGAAGACAGCACACCTATGCGTCTAAAATCAATATCAAAGAAGATTAAATTAGACCCTAAGGACATATTCCCTTATGCTCCAAGTTTCGGCAAAAAAGAGCTAAGGGAAAAATGGAAAGAGATGCTTTACCAAAAGAATCCTCTTCTAAAAGAAAAAGAAATAAGCCTGCCAATAGTCACCAATGCTATAACACACGGCTTAAGTATGGTGGGTTATATGTTCATTAATCCGGAAGATAAAGTAATAATGCCAGATCTATTCTGGGGAAACTACAAGCTAATCCTAATCAATGCTTACAACGCAGTTTTTGACACATTTGAAACATTCAAAGGAAAAGGTTTCAATACAAACGCATTAAAAGAAAAACTAGATGGAGAACAGGAAAGCAAGCTTTCCTTATCTCAAGCAAAGCATGAGAAGATAGGAAAAAAAATCATCCTGTTAAACTTCCCTAATAATCCAACTGGTTACACCCCTACAGAAAAAGAAGTAGCTGAAATCAAGAATATAATTAAAGAAGCAGCTGAGAAAGGAAATAAACTTTTAGTAATAATAGATGATGCCTACTTTGGCTTAGTCTACAAAAAAGGAATTTACACTCAGTCAATATTTGCAGAATTAGCAGATTTACACGAAAATGTTTTAACAATCAAACTAGATGGAGCAACTAAAGAAGACTATGTCTGGGGCTTAAGAGTTGGCTTTATCACATATGGAACAAAAGGCGGAAATAAAGCTTTATACGAAGCATTAGAAAGCAAAACATCAGGCGCTGTCAGGGGCAGCATATCAAACGATAGCAATTTATCCCAATCTCTAGTTTGTAGTGCATTTAATGAACCAAAATATTGGAATGAAAAAAAGAAGAAATACAACATACTAAAAAAAAGATTCAAGACAGTAAAAAAGGTATTAAAAGAGCATAAGGAATATGAAGAAGAATTCACTCCCTTACCATATAATTCAGGCTATTTCATGTGTATAAAGCTAAAAAACAAGGATGCAGAACAGATAAGGCAAACCTTACTAAATAAATATGACACAGGAGTTATTGCTATTGGGAATATCTTAAGAATAGCATTCTCATCACTGAAAACAGAATTAATTCCGGAAATTTTTGAAAATGTCTACAAAGCATGCAAAGAAGCCTAAACAGAAAAAATCTAAGTCAAGGGATAAGCTTCATAAGATTTTTGGCCATATAATGGCAATAATAGCTATCATTCTAGTCATAGCAGTGTTTGGAGGAGCTTATTATTTTGTTATAGCCCCAAATATGGTCTCAAAGCCATTTATAGAAAAACCAGATCTGCCAGATGACGCATTAGAAAAAATAAGGGGGGGAGAGCAGGTAATAACTTCTGGCCATATAAACTATCTAATAAATGAAATAGGAGCTTATAAATTACGAAAACCCTTTGCAACAAAAAGTCTACCTATTATTGAGTTTATTATCACAGATACAAACGAGAAATTCTATTCTTACGTAAACGATAATAAACCAACAACAAAAAAAGGAAACCCCAAAAATGAAGATATTATAATAAAAGGCAGCCAGGAAACTATTCTAAAAATCCTAGAATCAGGTAATACTTTAGCAGCAGTAAAACAGGCAAATGATAATAACGAAATACAGGTTGAGCTAGTATCTGATATGAAAACCCTTGCAGCAAAAGGATATCTTTCTTTATATGACACTTTAAAATAAAACTTTTTTGTTACAATCCTAACACAAACTATATAAATAAAATCCAAACTTGAACAATAAAATGGATATTGATAAGAGTATATTAGACGAAAAAAGCCTTAAAAAGTTAGATGAACTTAATAATCCTCATGTTCTAGAAATTGTTGAAAAATATGTTAAACTATGCAAGCCAGCTAAAGTTACAGTCTTAACTGATTCTAAGGATGACATCAAATATGTAAGGGAGCTAGCAATAAAGAACCGCGAAGAAAGAAAACTGGCAATGGAAGGCCATACCATCCATTATGATGGTTATTCTGATCAGGCAAGAGATAAAGCAAACACCAAAGTTTTGATTTCTGAAGGTGTAAAATTAAGTAAGGTTATCAATACAGGAGAGAGAGAATCTTGCTTAAAAGAAGTTCACGAATTAATGGATGGCATTATGGAAGGCAAAGAATGTATAGTTAGATTTTTCTGCTTAGGCCCTTTGAATTCAAAATTTTCTATCTGCGCATTACAGCTAACAGATTCTGCTTATGTTGCGCATAGCGAAGATATACTTTACAGGGCAGGTTATGAACAGTTCAAGAAATTGAATGGTTCTAAGGATTTCTTTTACTTTATACATTCTGCTGGAAAGCTTGATGAAAGAGGTAACAGCACAGATATTGACAAAAGAAGAGTCTATATTGATGTAGAAGAAGAAAGGGTTTTTACAGTTAATAACCAGTATGCAGGCAACAGCCTTGGATTGAAAAAATTAGCTTTAAGGTTATCTATAGGCAGAGCCAATAAAGAAGATTGGCTTTGTGAACATATGTTTATCATGGGAGCCAAACCTGAAGGGAAGAACAGAATAACATATTTTACAGGAGCATTCCCTAGTGCTTGCGGTAAAACCTCTACCGCAATGATACCTGGCCAGTCAATAGTTGGGGATGATATCGCATACATCCGGCCTGGAGAAGATGGGCAGGCATATGCAGTCAATATTGAACAAGGAATTTTTGGTATAATCACAGATGTTAATCCTATAGACGATCCGGAAATCTATAAATGTATCACAACACCAAGAGAGCTTATAGTTTCTAATGTACTCGTAAATAATGGTGTTAATTATTGGTTAAATATGGGTAAGGATCTGCCGGAAGAAGGAATGAACCATTACAGTGATAATTGGAAGAAAGGAGATAAAGATAAAGATGGTAAGGAAGTTGGACCAGCGCATAAGAATGCTCGTTATACAATAAGAATCTCTGAATTAGATAATGCCGATGAGAAAGCAGATGGCCAGGAAGGAGTCCCAATAAGCGGTTTTATTTATGGTGGAAGAGATTCTGATACCTCTGTACCACTTTACCAGAGCTTAAGCTGGAGCCATGGAGTTTTTATCGGTGCAGCTTTAGAATCAGAAACAACTTCCGCAACATTAGGTCAGGAAGGGGTAAGAAACTTAAGCCCAATGGCTAATATGGATTTCTTGACACTGCCATTAGGGACCTATATAAAGAATCACCTGAAATTTGGAGATGACTTGGACAAGCAGCCTTTAATTTTTGCAACTAATTATTTTCTTAAAGAAGAAAACAAATTCATGAATGAAAAAGTTGACAAGAAAGTATGGCTAATGTGGATGGATGGCCGAGTTCATAACGAATACGGATCTATCGAAACCCCAATAGGTTTTATACCAAAATATGACGATATAAAGGAATTATTCAGGCAGATTTTTGATAAGGAATATGCAAAAGAAGATTACGAAAAACAGTTCTCAATAAGAATCACTAAATGGCTTGATAAGCTTGACAGAATAGAAGAAATCTATAAAGCAGAAGAAGAAATGCCTGATGTTTTCCATGATCATCTAAATCAGCAGCGTACAAGGCTTAAAGAAGCAAAAGAGAAGTATGGTAAGGATATTATTTCTCCTTTTGATTTTGAGTGAAAGAGATTAAAACAACTAATTTTATATAATCTTACTTCTTTTCCTATACTATGAAATCCAATATAACCTCATTAGAACTCCATTACCTAGTAAAAGAACTCCAATTCCTAATAGATGCAAAAGTAGACCACATCTATAACCCAAAAAAAGAGGACTTACTATTACAGCTCCATATCCCAAGCAAAGGAAAACAACTATTAAGAATAATCTCAGGAAAACTTCTATACATAGCTTCTAAAAAATCTCCTGCCCAAGAACCATCTCAATTCTGCATGTTTCTAAGAAAACATCTGGATAACTCAAGACTAAGAAGCATTGAGCAGCTAAACTCAGAAAGAATTATTGAATTTATATTCGAAAAGCAGGAAAAGAAAAAACTAATTATAGAATTCTTTGGAAAAGGCAATATTATATTGTGTGATAAAGACAATACAATCTTATCAGCTTTAGTCTATCATAAATGGAAAGATAGGGAGATAAAACCCAAGTTAAAATACTCTTACCCTAAAATGGAATATAATTTCTTCAATCTTAAATTAAATGAGCTAAAAGAACTTTTTAAGAAGTCAGAAAAAAATATTGTAAAATGCCTAGCTACTGAACTGGGTTTAGGTGGTTCGTATTCTGAAGAAATTTGTTTAATAAATAATATCAACAAAGTTATTTCACCTAACAAATTGGAAGAAAAAGAAATAAAAAACATATTTAAGTCAATAAATGAACTAGTCAAAAATAAAACTAACTCCCAAATTATATACCTGGATAAAGAAGTAAAAGACATTATCCCATTTGAATTAAAAATATATGAAAACTTAGAAAGAAAGGAATTCAAAACCTATAACGAAGCATTTGATTACTACTTCCTTAACGAATTCAAAGAAGAAAAACCAAAAACAAAGCAGGAAAAAGACATTGAAAAATTAAAAAGAATAATAGCACAGCAGGAACAAACAATTAAGGAATTAGGAGATAAAGAGATTAAACAAAGAAAAAAAGCAGATTTGATCTATCAAAATTATAAGTTAATAAATGATATTCTTACAGAACTGAAAAAAGCAACAAAAAAATATAGTTGGAAAGAGATAGAAGAAAAACTTAAAGGTCATAAAACTATAAAATCCCTTAATTCTAAGGATAAAACCATAGAAATTGAAGTTTAAGGGTAAAATTTATATAAATTAACTTCTAAATACCAAATATGCCTCTAGATTTTCACAAAGACATGGATAAGTATCTAGCAAACAAAAGAAGAACAAGATATTTCTCTGATTTTAAATCAAGTGTAATGAACAAAAAGGCAGTTATCTCTCATAAAGCCATAAGCAATTTTGATAAATTAAGGAATAGATTAGCATCCCATACAGATATAATAAAAAAGAAAAAAACAGAAGAACCCAAAGAAGAAATACCAATAGAGCAAATTAATGAGCTGGTTGAAAAAAAAGGCATAGAAAGACATGAAAAGGAAAAAATAGAAGATATAAAACCTCAAAAAGAAGGCTGGAAAGAAATAAAAATACAAGACACAGAGGAAAAGAAAGACCTAACTAATTTAGAGGTAGAAAAAAAGAAAATTCAGGGCATCATTTCAAAGATCCAGGAAAAGAAAATAGCAGAAAAAGAAAAATTAGCAAAATTAACCCAAGAAAATGAACAAAGAAAAAAGACAGAATCAAATGAAGAAAGAATAAAAAGACTGGAACTGGAAGAAGAACTAAAGATACTAAAAGAAAAACAAAGGATAGAAGAGGAAAGATTAGCAGAGCTAAGAACAGCAAGAAGAAAAGAGCAGATTGGAGCATTACAGGGCAGGGTTAAGCAAATCCTATCCAAGAAAAAATCCAAATTAAAAGAAGAAACTAAACAAGAAGAAAAAATAAAAGAAGAAGCCCAAACACAAAAAGTAGAAGAAACTAAGAAAGTAGAACAGAAAAAGCCTAAGCCAATAAAGTCATTCCTTTCTAGATTCATACAAATAAAAACAGCTGCCGAAATAGCTAGGGAAGAAGAGGAAAGATTAAAGCAGGAAGAAGAACAAGCAAGAAAGGATCAGTTAAATGTCAACAAATTATTACAGCAGGACTCACAAGAGACAAGAAGCAACCTTCCTCCACAAGAATCAGAAGTTAATTTATCTACATTATTCCCTGGAGAAACCGAAAAACAACTTCAAGCTCAGGAAGATTCAATACAACTTGATCAGGATTATAAAATAAAAGTAGTTAAGAATCAATAATTTTGGTGGGGTTAAAATCAAAGTACTAGTTTATGTCTTAGTCTTAGTTGTAATGATAAAAGTTGTTTCTGCTAATATTATTATTAATGAAATAATGGCGGAGGGAGATTCTCTTTATGAATGGATTGAGTTATATAATAATGGAACTGAGGCAGTTGATATTCAAGATTGGATTTTTGGAGATTTAAAAGATAATGATACGATAGATGGGTTTAACACAATGATGGGACCTGGCGATTATGCTATCTTGACATCTGATACTACTTATGTTTATTTTTTATTTGATGTTAATCCGAACAGCATTAAGTTGTTTACTGACTCTGCTTTAGGAAATAGTCTGGGGAATAGTGGAGATTCTATTTTTCTTTATGACAAAAATGAAGTATTAGTTGATAATGTGATATATCCTGATTTAGATGGAGATATTTATGCTTTGAATTTAAGTGGTGATTGGGCTATAGTATCTAATGGAACTCCAGGGTATTCTAATGATTTAATTGAGGCTTGCGACCCTTCGATTGATATAGTGGTAGAGAAGAATTTATTTTCTAATGGTGAGACTGTTTATCTTACTCCTAAGGCCACAGGAACAAGCGATTATACAATAACATATTGGATTGAGGATGTTTTTGGTAATATTGTTAAAACTAAGGCAAATACTTCTAATTCTAATGAGAAGCGATGGACAAAAACAATTGATTCTACTGAAGCAGGGTTTATGATAGAAGCCGAATTAATAGATTATGATTGTGAAGACATTAATTTAGAGAATAATGCTGCAGAGACCGCTATTGTTATCAGGGGAGAACCCCTAGAAGTGAATTCTTTTTTATCAATAGAAGATTATAACAGCAATGTAACATTTGGAGGACTTATTCAAGTTCGTTTGGATATATATAAAGGGGATACTAATAAAAAGGTTATTGAAGCATATGTGAAAGACAGTCAAAATAAGAAGGTAAGTTATGTTTCTAAAATTTATGCTTATGAATCCTATACAAATTATTCTACATCCATACCTATTCAGTTAAAACCCAATTGTAATTATGAATTTGAGAATGGAGATTATACCTTATATGTGCTGGGTCTTGGGCACGAGGTTTCTGAAGAAATAGAGATTGGAGGAGTTATGGATTCATTGTGTATATATCTTACTAAAGATCCTATCGTTCTTAATACCTCTTATTCAGGAATTTCAATAAACGAATTCTTACCAAATCCTGCTGGATATGATAATGCCCCAATGCCTGGTGGAGAATGGGTTGAATTATATAATTCAGGAAATGAGTCTATTGATGTTAAAGGATTAATTCTGAACGATGATTTTGGAAATGGGTTGGAGATTACAGAAGTAAATGTTAAGGATAGTACTATTATTGATCCTGATAGTCTTTTGGTTATTTATAGAAATGGTAATGGCAAGTTAGAATTAAATAATAATGGACTTGATCAGGTTATCTTATCTTATGGAGCTACTGTAATTGATAGTGTTAGTTATAGTGATGCTGCTGAAGGGAATTCATACGCTTATGTTGAAGGTATTGGATGGCAGCATACAAAACCAACACCAAATGGAGAGAATGTTAATTACAATGATGTTAAAGATTCTCATTTCAAAATAGAGAGTATTTCAGATCTAGGCTCTGACAACGAAACAGAATTCGGAGATATTATTAAGGTTAACTTCAATGTTTATAAGGGAGACACAACTAAAAGCAGCATTAAATTATATATTGAAAATGACGAACATAGAATAACAAAGCTAACAAAAGCAGCGCTTCATAATAAATTTACCAACTACAGCTTAACATTGCCTATACCAATTCGTTCTAATTGTGATGAAAAATATGCTGATGGGGATTATTATGTAAAAGTCGGATGGACAGCCTCTTCTCAAGAAGAAGATTCATTCAAAATTAAGCTTAAAGGAATTAATATGAAGAATTGCGATAAGATCTATGTTGAAAGAAAACCTCGAAAAGGAACATTAACTCACAACCTGGTAGAATCTCCAATAACAGTTGAGATTAACAAAGATTTTACAGTAAAAGTTGAACTAACCAATAATGATGGTGAAGATCATTTAGTTGATCTGTATAGCTATGTTTATAGAGGGCCAAAAAGTTACAGTGGGGATAAAGAAGCAAACAAAAAAATAGTCCTTGTTAAAGCAGGCGAAACTAAAGAATTTGAATTAAATAACCTAGTCACCCAAGCAGAGCCAGGAGACTATAAATTCAAAATTAAGATTAAAAGGGATGACCAAAAAACAGAGAAAGAGATTATTCAAGAGATAAAAGTTGTTGAAGAAGAGACTAAAAAAGAAATAATTAAGGAAAAAGAAGAAAAAATAGAACTAAAAGAAAAAGATAAACAAGTACTTTCTACTATCCTAGAATCAATAAAACAACCTCAAATAGTCTACGAATCCACCACAATAAAAGCAAAAAAACTGGTTGCCTGGTTTTTCATTGGTTTATTGGTAATCTATGGTGCTGTGTTGACCTGGAGGAGATAAGCGTTAGTCAAATCCTAGCCGTCTGTGCCATGTATGCCATTTTGCCAAAGGCAAACATGGCATGGCCAGAACGTCTCAGCTTGCGAAGCAAGATGAGGGGTTAGAAATGCAAAGCATTTCAAAGCGAGATTTTTGTGAATAAAGTGAGCAAAAATCGGAGTAGGGTAGGATTTGACTAACGCCAGGAGATAGAAACCTTTTTATATCTTCCACCATTCTCAATAAACTTAAAATGTCAGAAGAAAAAAAAGACCTAATAAGGTGCAGGGCAATCTTAGAAGTACTTGGAAAACCAAAAGAGCACGTTGAAAAAACAATAAAAACATTAGTTGAGAAAGCAAAAGAAAATCCGGAAATCTCAATTTTAGATGAAAAGTATGCAGAAATAAAACCACAAGAAAAAACAATGTTTAGCACATTTGTTGAACTAGAAATGGTAGTTAAAGGCATTACTGAATTAACTGGATTCTGCTTTGACTTCATGCCTTCCTCTTTAGAAATAGAAAAACCAGAACAATTCGTATTAAAAAATAGGGATATCTCAAATATTCTCAATGACTTACAAGCCAGGCTTCATAAGGTAGACATGATTGCTAAAACTAGTGCTGCAGAAAGAGATTTCCTGAAAAGAAACCTCAATACAATGCTTTCAAACATTATCACTATATTAATCAAGCTAAATAAAAATACATTGGAAGGCATATCCAAGTTCTCAGGCATTAATCAGGAAGAGATGGAAAAACACCTGGAAAAATTGATTAAAGAAGGAAAGATTAAAAAACTTTCGAAGAATGAGAAAGGTTTAGAAAAGTCGGAGACTTTTCAAAAAGAAGAAGATATATACCAATTAGTTTAATATCAATAACAAAAAGGGTGATAAAACTAATGTCTAACTTAAAATACAAACTAGAAGCTTTGCTTTTTTCTTCTGCAAGAAGCATGACCTTAGAAGAACTATCTAATCTTACTAAAGCAAGCCCTGAAGAAATTAGGGAAAAAATAAATGAAATAAAAAAAGAGTATGAAGAAAGGGACAGCTCTATCGCATTAATTGATGAAGGAAATTCCTTTAAATTAAATATAAAATCAGAGCATGCACCAATAATCCAGCAGATTGTTACAGAAACAGAGCTAAGCAAGACCTTAATGGAAACCTTGGCTATAATTGCTTTTAAATATCCTATCAAGCAGTCTGACCTAATCAAAATAAGAACAAACAAAGCCTATGATCATTTGCGTGAATTAGAAGAACTGGGTTATATTACGCGCCAGAAATACAGCAGGACAAAACTTATCAAACTAACTCCTAAATTTTTTGAATATTTTGATTTACCCCAAGATAAGATAAAAGAAAAATTCCAGGGCTTTGAAGGCATAGCCAAAGCCATTGGTGAAAAAGAGCAGGAAATTAAAAAAATGAAAGAAGAGATAAAGAAAAAAGCCAAAGAAGCAGGCAAAAAAGGAAAAGAAAACGAAGAAATAGATTTAATAGACAAAGAAGGCCATAAACAAAAACTAGAGGTTTATGAAGAAACAGAACAAGAATCAGAAGAGCAAGAAGCAAAAGAAGTTAAACCCTATACAGAAAAGGTTGGCAACCTTGAAGTTACAGATGTTCCTGAGAAAGAAGAAGTTGAAGAACCTGAAGAAACTACTGAAGAAGAAACAGAAGAAGTTGAAGAACCTGAAGTAGAAGGTATTAAAATGACAGAAGAGATGGGCAAAAACGTTGTCGACCAAGTAAAAAACCTGGTTAAATCAGTAGGCGAAGAGAATAAACCAAAAACCGCCGGCCAAGTTGAAAGGGAAGTTAATGAGAGGGTGGAAGAAATGTTGCATCCTAAGGAAACTGAAGAAGAACCAACAGAAGAACAGCCAGAAACAGAAGAACAGTCACAAACCAAAGAAACAGAAGAAAAGCCCAAAGAATCTACGGAAGAAGAGCCTAAAGACCTACTAGAAGCTGCAGAAGAAGAGGAAGAAAAAAAAGAGGAAAAAACCAAAGATGAAAATCTTCATCCTTAGATGCCCTAAATGCAAGCATACAATGAAATACCAGAGCAAAGACTGTATTCTTACTGGTAAGAGAAAGGCTTGTGTGTATTGTGGGAGAAATTTTTCTGTTAGAAAGTGTTTGACTAAAAACCCCCAAAATTAAGGCATTTTAACCCATTAAAACCCTTTTTTCCGAGTAGCTGAAACCCTTAAATTTAGCCTTTACAGCCGTTCTAGAGCCAAAATTTTATAGTAACATTTATAAATGAAAGGAGGTTCTAAACTACCTATAAACTTCTTAAAAATGGTCGAGAAAATAGAACTAGAAGGAGAGGAAATTATACCTCGCGAGATAGAAGAAGAGATGAAGCAATCCTATGTAGATTATGCTATGTCTGTTATTATAGGGAGGGCTTTGCCTGATGTTAGAGACGGTTTAAAGCCAGTACACAGGCGTGTTTTGTTTTCAATGCATAATATGGGCCTTCTCCATAATAAACCCTTTGTAAAATCAGCCAGAATCATTGGTGAGTGCTTTAAATATCACCCCCATGGTGATGCTTCAATATATGATACCTTAGTTCGTATGGCGCAGGATTTCTCACTTAGATATCCTTTAGTTAAGCCACAAGGAAATTTCGGTTCAGTTGATGGAGATAGTGCAGCTGCGTTTAGATATACTGAAGCTAAATTAAACAAGATTTCTGAGGAAATTTTACAAGACCTTGACAAAAACACAGTCAAATTCATACCCAATTTTGATGGCTCCTTAAAAGAACCAACTGTTCTGCCTTCCAAAGTTCCTAATCTATTAGTTAATGGCTCTTCAGGTATAGCAGTAGGCATGGCCACTAACGTTCCTCCCCATAATATGGGTGAAGTAGTAGACGGCACTATAGCATTAATAGATAATCCTGCTTTGGAAATAGAACAATTGATGCAGTATGTTAAAGGTCCTGATTTCCCAACTGGCGCAATTATTTGTGGTAGGGGAGGAATAAAACATGCCTATAAAACAGGTCGTGGAAGAATAATTGCAAGGGGAAAAGCAGAGATAGAGCCAGAAAAAAACAGAATCATAATAACAGAAATCCCTTACATGGTTAACAAGGCAGAGTTAATAAAACAGATAGCTAATTTGGTTAATGATAACAAGATAAGAGGAATTAGCGATATAAGGGATGAATCTGACAGAGAAGGAATGAGGGTTATTATTGAACTGAGAAAAGACGCTAACTCCCATGTTGTTCTAAACCAATTATACAAACATACCAGGCTGCAGGATACATTCGGAATTATAATGGTTGCTTTAGTCAATAACGAACCTAAACTATTAAACATTAAGCAGATAATTCAGTATTTTATTGATCATAGAAGAGACGTTGTCAGAAAAAGAACAGAATTTGACCTGCAAAAAGCACAAGACAGAGCCCATATCCTGGAAGGTTTGTTAACTGCCCTAAAAGACATAGACAGAACAGTCAAGCTGATTAAGGAAAGTAGCTCTGTAGAGGAAGCAAAAATCTCCTTACAAAGTAACCTAAGCATAACAGAAAAACAAGCAGTAGCAATATTAGAGATGAGATTACAGAAACTTGCAGCTTTAGAACAAGAGAAGATAAAAACAGAACACTCAGACCTATTAAAATTAATCGAGGAATTAAAATCAATATTAGCTTCTGAACAAGAAATTCTTGAAATAATAAAAAATGAATTATTGGAATTAAAGAAGAACTATGGTGATGAAAGAAGAACCGCAATTATAGGAGAAGAAGCAGAAACATTCGAGATGGAAGACCTAATCAAGCAGGAAAAGATGGTCATCACAATAACACACACTGGCTACATTAAAAGGCAGCCGTTAAAAACATACAGGCAGCAGAGAAGAGGCGGCAAGGGAATAATAGCTGCTGGAACAAAAGAGCAGGATTTTGTAGAAGATATATTCATTGCCAATACCCATTCATATATCTTGTTTTTTACAAATAAAGGAAGGATTCATTGGTTGAAAGTCTACAACGTTCCAGAAGGCTCTAGACAGGCCTTAGGCAAATCAATAGTCAATCTGGTACAGTTACAAAAGGATGAAAAAATAACAGCATTTGTTCCTATAGCACAATTCAAAGAAAATGAATTCCTGATAATGGCCACCAAAAAAGGAACTGCTAAGAAAACAAACATAATGGCATATTCTAATCCAAGAAAGGGGGGCATTATTGCAATCACCCTGGAAGCTGATGATGAACTAATCGAAGTTGTAAAAACAGATGGCAATAAACAAATAATACTGGCTACTAAAAACGGAGCAGCTGTCAGATTTAAAGAAACAGATGTAAGGCCAACTGGCAGGTCTGCTAAAGGCGTAAGGGGAGCAACCTTAAGAGAAGGAGATGAAATAATCGGAATGGTTGTTGCAGACGATACTAAGACATTACTAACAATAACTGAAAACGGCTATGGAAAACGCACTAATGTTTCAGAATACAGATTAACCCATAGGGGAGGAGTTGGTGTAAGGAATATTATCTGCTCCGATAGAAACGGAAAAGTTGTTGCTATTAAATCCGTTACCAATAATGATGAATTGATGTTTATCAGCAAAAATGGAATTACAATAAGAACACCTGCTAAAGGCATCTCTGTTATCGGCAGAGCAACACAAGGAATGAGATTAATGAGAGTTGAAGAACAGGATAAAGTTGTAGCCGCTGCTAAGATTGTTAAAGAAGAACCAAAGGAGAATAGCAATCAAAATAATAATAAAGAAAAAACAGAGCAGATAGAAAATCAATCAGAACCAGAGAAACAAATAGAAAACAAATCAGAACAACAAAAAGAGATAGAAGATAAAGAGCAACCAGAGAAACAATTAGAAGACGAATCAAAAAAAGAAGAACAGTTAGAAGACAAGTCAGAACCAGAGAAACAATTAGAAGACACATCAGCCCAGGATATTATTGATGAATCACCTGAAACAAACAATCTAAATAATAAAGAAGGATAGATATGATAAGCAGGAGTTTAAGGTTCTTGTATTCTCTAGATAAATTTTAGTAAAGAAAGTTTTCAAAATTACATTTGTTAGAGTGAAGAGGGTATGGTGGAGACCAAGGAGTATACACTCATGTAAACAAGATTGTTTACAAAATAGAAACATTTAAATACTAGCCCGAAAACAAATGTAATATTATGCTCTGGTCGCATAACCAGGTTTTGCGCTGGACTTATGATCCGGTATCGGTCCTTACCCGATGTCCGAGTTCAAATCTCGGCCAGGGCGTTTTATTTTATGGAGGGAGTAAAAATGGTTAAACAAAAAAAAGAACATAAGTCTCCGGATGAAATTTATGCCTCAATTGAAGTAGATAAATCTTCAAGTAAACCTCTTTCCTTCAGAGCAGATAGCGAAGTCTATAAGAGAATTAAAACTCTAGAAACAGTTAGAAAGGAAAATACTTCCCTAGTATTAAAGAATGCTGTAGAATCTTCTTTCAACCACATGATTTTTTCATCTATTAATAATAGATTATATCTTATCTTAAAAGGCATCTTTGATGGAATTAACGTTTCTTCAACTACCTTAACACTTGCTGGGGAGGAAAAAGAAAAAGGGGAAAAATATCCATTCGTTGAAAACAGTAATGAATTTCGCTGTAAGAGTATAGTTGATTACCACATTAATTATCCTGAATATGAAGACCAAAATAAATCTTTATATTCCTTAGATATTCTTCAGGTAAGGATTTCTACAGAAGGAAGTAACTCTTTGAACCTTAAAGTTACCCTAGGAAATGTAATTGATGGAAAATCCAACCTTATTAATCCAGAGTTATACTTAAAAATTGCTCAAATTGTTGGTAAAACTGATTTTAAAACAGAGATGATTCCATCTAAAAAGGATTACATTTCTACAGATATCTCTTTTGAAAGAGGAGTTTCATTTGAATTTGATAAATGGAATAAAAAATTTGAAGAAGAATTAAAAAAGTTTAAACAAATGATGGATGAAATTAACAAATTGTTTTCGCAGAATAAAAATTTAAAAAAAAGACCAGATAAAAATTAATCTGGTATAGGTCCTTACCCTCATAATAAGATGGAGTTGGGAACTAATTATATAAACCTTTCTATTTTTTAAGTTCAACTTTAGTTACATTTATAAACACTTATTTACTTCTTACTATATAGGCAGGGACGGTACTTAGCTAACGGTTCCTGGCAGAAATGCCAGTACGAACTGAGGAAAGTCCACCCACCATCTCTTCGGAGATATGGTCACTTGGTAAACAAGGTGCAGTAATGTGCGGCAACCGCACAGAAACGATACCACCAAAGCTTAGGATGAAAGTTGTGAAGGTTTTGGCAACAAAACTGAGTTAACCAACAGACGTTGGCTTTGGAAAGGCTGAAACGGCGAGACCTGACCGGTGCAAGACCTTTGAGTCGCTTAGTTAAATGCTAAGGCAAATCTAACATGATTTGTTACAAAAGGTGGCTTATTCCACCCCTGCCTTTTATTTTTACAAATTTCAGATTTTTAATCTGAAATCTTGGAAATTTAATGAAATTAAATTTACAAAAAAAATGGGACAAGACAAAATCACAATGCCCTCTGGAATGGGAGGCTTAGTAAGATATTTTGATGAGTACAAGTCAAAGATAGAGTTTAAACCAGGTCATATAATAATTCTATGCGTTGTTGTCATAATTATAATGATATTTCTTTATACTTACGGTAATAGGCTGTTAGGGATATAAAATGATACCTGGAATGAATCCTAGAGCAATGAAGCAAGCCATGAAGCGCATGGGCATCCAACAGCAGGATATAGAAGCAACAGAAGTAATAATAAAAACACCAGAAAAAGAAATTATAATAAAAAATCCACAGGTAGCAAAAGTAAACATGATGGGTCAGGAAACATTCCAGGTAGTTGGCGAAATTGAAGAAAGAAGCATTTCTACAGAAGCTGAAATTAACGAAGAGGATATCAAAACAGTTATGGATCAGACTGGGGCAGATGAAAGCAAGTCAAAAGAAGTTATTGAAAAACACAATGGAGACTTAGCAGCAGCCATAATGGAGTTAAAATCCGAATAAATTATAACAAATTATTTAAACTTCTGGGTTATTATAAATCATTATAATGGAGAAGTATGACGGATTTATGAATCTTGCCTTGAAAAAGATTCAAATAGCAGACCACATGCTGACCATGACTTACCCGATGATTAAGGACCCCAAATTGTTGTTAGCAGTTATGGAAAACATCTTTTTGGCCCTAACAAATTCAATTGCAGCCTTACTTTACTATGAAAGGATGTATAAAAGAGTGCCCCCATTTCAGGATACCTTTGTATCAAAATTTAATGTTTTCAAGGAGAAATGCGCCGTAAGATACAATATTGATAGACAATACATTTCGATGATGAGAGACATAAAAGACATTATAATACAGCACAAGAAAAGTCCTGTTGAATTTACAAGGAATGATTCATTTGTTATATGCTCGGATGATTACCAGATGAAAACAATCTCTTTAGACAAAATGAAAAATTATATCCTGCACTCAAAATCATTTATACAAAATATTAATAACATCATAAATAAAAATAAAGAGGTATTCAATAAAGTAGTAAAGAATTTCTAAAATGGAAGAATCCTTGGAAGATGCAGCTGAAGAGATAAAGAGGGCAGAACATCTGTTTTATGTTAGCCTGAAATATACCAGAACAGTTGATGTAATAAGAAGCCTGATTGGTAGATTAATAAGCACATTTGATCATGGAATTTTAAGTTTACTAAAATATGCAAAAGAAAAAAAGAAAATCAAGGATATACCCTCTCCACCTGTTGTAAGGTGCGACCTATTAGAAAAAACATTTAAAGATATAAACATTACGAAGTATCTTGATATGTACTTATTATTCAGAAAACTTCTGAGAGCACCATATACAAAAAGAGAAGAATATAGAAGGCATGTTACGATGATATCCGAGCTGGAAGACAAAAAAATAGAGGTCAATATAGACACTTTAAAGGAAGATTATGATAAAACGATGGATTTTCTTAGGTTGGTTAAAGATACAATAAGATCTAAAAAATGGTAGAATATAATGACCTATTAAAAAAAGGATTCAGCAAAAAAGAAGCAAAAAAAACAGTTGATATAATCCAAATAGCAAAAGAAAAAAAATCATCTAAAATTAAATTTCTTGACTCTATCATCTACTGGATATTGTTATTTGTAGCTATAATCGGAAATATGGTAATCTCTGTAGTACTAATCCCATTTTTATTGACATTTAAAAAAATCCCCCTTTATTTTATAATTGTAATATTGGCCGCAATGTTTGGTTTTTTATTTGATCAGTTAATAAGAGACATAGAACACCTAGAAAGGAGACATCACATAGTGGCTTGGGCTTTTATCCCTGCGCTAGCTGTTATAGACACATATTACATGACATCTTTTACAAATCATCTTACAGAAACATTGAAATTATCCTTAATAATCCATTCTCCAGTATTAATCAGTATAACCTATGTATTTGCGTTTACACTTCCTTATATGATACATAGCATAATGGGGCTTTCTTCTGGAAGTTAAAAAGGGTGGCCAGCGAGAATCGAACGCGCATCACAGGATTTCAGCCATTAAAGACCACAGTCCTGTATTCTACCATTAAACTATGGCCACCATAATACCTTAGAATTTTAGAAAACTTATAAACTTTACTCTTCTTCCTTTTTCTTCATTAACTTTGTCACATACCCTGCAACTATATTCCTTAATTTTTTATTGGGATTGTCTGTATATTTGTTTACTAGTTTCTTATTCTCTTCAAAATTCTCTTTGAAATCCTGCTTATGCGCCTTCATCAGCTTATTGGTTGCTCTTTTTATAAGCTGAAGTTTTATTCTTCCCATAACCCCAGCGAATCATCTCTTTTTTATAAATCTTCCGCAACATATATCACACCTGATTAGAATCCAAAGCTTTTTAAACAAACTAAGTTTCCTACCTATATTAAAAGCCCGAGTTCAACTGAGCGTATTAGGGTTTATCAGTTTGAATTCTAGGCTATACTTAAAATGGAAGAAAAAAAGGATTTTAAGCACCTCGTAAGGATAGCAAACGCCGACTTAAATGGAGATAGAGCCATCGGAATTACCTTAAGGCAGATTAAGGGGATCGATTTTATGTTTTCTAATGTTATTTGTCATTTAGCTAAGATAGACAGGAAAAAAAGAACCGGTGACTTAAACGAAGAAGAGCAGAAAAGAATAGATGCTGTGATTAAGGATCCTTCAAAATATAGCATACCATCCTGGATGCTCAATAGGAGGAAGGACTTAGAGGGGGGGAAGGACAAACATATTATTGGTGTTGATCTCGGTTTTATTAAAGATAATGATATCAAAACAATGAAGAAAATAAAGTCCTACAGGGGAGTAAGACACATATTAGGACAGCCTGTAAGGGGGCAAAGAACAAAAGGTAACTTCAGGGAAAATAAAGGAAAGGTACATTTAGGTGTAAAGAAAAAACCAGGGGCCAAGACAGGCAGACCATAAATTTTAAATGATTAAAAATGGGACATCCAAAACTAAGGAAAAAAACATATAAAAAGCCAACACATCCTTGGCAGAAAGAGAGACTAGAAGAAGAAAAAACCCTCTTAAAAGAGTTTGGTCTGAAAAATAAAAAAGAGGTTTGGAGAGTTAACTCATTATTAAGAAAATACACAAGGCAGGCAAAGAAGTTAATTGCCTTAAACACCCCTCAGGCAGAGATAGAAAAAGCGCAGTTATTGAAAAAATTATCCCTTTTAGGATTAATAAAAGAAACCTCTAAACTGGAAGATGTCCTGTCCATAACCTTAAAAGATATCCTAAACATAAGATTGCAAACATTAGTTTATAAGAATAAATTAGCAAAATCAATAAGACAGGCAAGACAATTTATCTCGCATGGCCATATCATTATCGGAGACAAGAGGATGACTGTTCCTTCTTATCTTGTTTCAGAACAAGAACAGAGCTTAATTAACTTTACCTCAACTTCACAATTATCCAACCAGGATCATCCTGAAAGATTAGTGGAGAAAGAACCTGCAACCAGTATTTCTAAAGAAGTAAAAACAAAAAGAAAAAAAGAAACTGAAGAGAAGAAACCCAAAAAAGAGGAGAAAAAGGAAAAACCAAGTGATAAAAAGAAAAAAGTAGAGAAAAAAAAGGAAGAAAAAAAACAAGATACCAAAAAGGAAGA
>SDBT01003070.1_pt1 | contig 29023 bp, 23 predicted proteins | sample 2277101 | NCBI WGS metagenome assembly SDBT01 (sample SAMN10404973, study PRJNA504765) | marine sediment metagenome | isolation source: marine sediment core GS10_PC15, 103 cmbsf | place: Arctic Ocean: Southern Knipovich Ridge | collected 2010
TCTATCCTCCTTCACATTATTCTTAAGAAGAAGGATAGTATACACAATTTACTTTGAGAAAGACCTGTGGATAGACTCCACTTTTAAACTTTAATTACTCCAGTTTTAAAACTTAATTAACAAACTTGATGCGGACACTTGACAAAGTTTCAAAATGTATTATACTGTAAAATAGTTTAAGGCCAGAAAGGTTATTCACCTAAATAGGGTTTCAATAGAGAGAAATAACCATTTTAAACTTCGGGGAATTACTTGAGAGATTGTTTGATTTTTATACTTACTTTGGTCAATGAGCTAAGTTAGTTATAGTTGAGGTTTTGGGTTTTCTGGAAAAGGCTGAACCTCAAATAAAGGACTCAAAACCTAATGCGTACCCGAACAGCTAATCTTCAATTGATGAAGGAGATAAACCAATCTATTGTCCTAAATATTATGAGGAATTATGGACCTATTTCCAGGGCTGACATTGCTAAAAGGACTAAATTAAGTTCAACCACAGTATCCACTCTGGTGGATGATCTAATAAAGCAAGAATATCTTGAAGAGATAGGTGAGGGAGAATCCAGCGGAGGTCGCAGACCCATACTTCTAAAGTTTAAGCCGGGCGCTCACTTTGTAATCGGAGTAGAGTTAGAAGGAAAAAATATTTCAGTTGCTGTTGCAGATCTAAAGATAAACATAATAAACAAATTAACTGAAGGAATCAAAAATACCGATGAATCTTCGGTGGTTAATGAAATAATCAATTTAGTTAGACAGACGATCAAGAAATCTGGGGCGAAGTTTGAAAAAATAGTAGGCATGGGAGTGGCAGCAACCGGTCTAATAGACACAGAAAGAGGAATAATAAGGCAGGCCGTTAACTTAGACTGGACAGATGTCCCTTTGAAAGATTTAATAGAAGAGAGGTTTGATGAGATTCCTGTTTATATTGATAACATAGCCAATCTGGCTGCCCTGGGAGAAAAATGGGCTGGGGGAGGGAAGAAAGCGAAAAACTTGATATACATTCGTATTGGAACAGGCATAGGTGCAGGCATTGTACTTAATGGAACAATATATGAGGGAAGTAATGGAAATGCGGGAGAAATCGGCCACATCACCATTGAACCCAATGGCCCCAGGTGCAAGTGTGGAAACCGGGGTTGTCTGGAAGTCTTGGCTTCAGGATCAGCTATTGCTAAACGGGCTATAACTGAGATACTGGGAGGAAGAGATACTTTGATAAAAAAATTGACTAATGGATCTATTGAAAAAATGACAGCTAAGGTGGTGGCTGAGGCAGCAAGGAGAGGGGACAGGTTAGCCTTAGAAATATGGGAAGAAATCGGTGAGTATTTAGGTATCGCCATAGCTAATTTGATAAATATGTATAATCCGGAAATTGTTATCATTGGTGGAGGTGTAGCTCAAGCAGAAAAGCTATTGTTTGAACCTATCAGGCGAACAGTTAGAAAGAGAGCTTTACCCGGACCCGCTAAGTTAGCCAAAATTGTTTCCAGTCAGCTGGGAGAGAACGTGAGCACTATTGGTGCAGTATCACTTGCATTGGAAAAAATATTTAAGGTTAATATGTAAGTCTTATAGTGGCCTCCTTTATGGGCTTGAGCCATTATGCACACCAAAGGAGGAAATACAAGTGAGAAGAGACAGTTTGTTGGGAGTGATGAGATTATCCCTAGTTAGCGAAATGCTGAACAGGGGGAAAAAGAATTTTCGAGAGAACTCATAAGGCCGAGAGGAGGTGAAAAAGTAAACAAGTATTAGCTAGGAAAGGAAAACTTTTAAAAAGAAAAGCGTCTAAAAAAAGTAAAAATTAAAGAGGAGAGAAAAAAATGATGAAAAAGTTGTTTCTATTACTTTTGGCAGGTGTGATATTCTCACTAAGTGCAACTTCAGTGTTAGCAGCTGAGGTTACTGGAGTGGGAAACTATAAAGCCTGGAGTACTTTGCAAGAATATGAAAAAACTACTGGAGAAAAAATAGAAAAGTTTGGTGAATCTCCAATGCTCAGGGTGAAAGTAGCTAGCGGAGAACTATCCCCTGTAGAGGAAAGAATTCCAGAAGAGCCTTTAGTAATAAGACCGGTGGAGGAGATTGGCCAGTATGGGGGAACTGCCTGGGAGGCTTTCCCTGACCCTGTGCACGTTAGAGGACATTACCGATACTTTTATGAAGAAAACTTAGTTTGTCGATCTCCGAGTTTAACAGAGATTCTCCCAAATATAGCTAAAGATTTTAAAGTCAGTGAGGATGTTAAAACTTGGACTTTTTATCTGCGCAAAGGAATGAAATGGAGTGACGGGGCACCATTTACTGCTGATGATTTTATCTTTGGATGGAATGAAGTACTGCTCAACAAAGAACTTTACCCCGGTGTTCCAGGTCAAATGGCAATTGGTGGTAAAGCAGGTAAAATAAAAAAAATAGATGATTACACCTTTGAAATAAATTTTCCTGAACCTTACGGGATGTTCTCTGTGAATCTTGTAACTCCTTATTTTCGTATCTCCTACCCCCAACATTACCTGAAGCAATTTCATCCTGCCTATACTGCTGTGGAAAAGATAGAGGAAATGATAAAAAAAGAAGGTTTTACTATTTGGGTAGATTATTTCACATCTAAGATGAGAGCCACTGAAAACCCTGAAGTCCCAACTATACGTGCTTTTAAGGTTTTAAACCCAGCTTCCGATCCCATACAAACTCTTTCTCGAAATCCATATTTTTGGAAGATAGACACCCAAGGAAATCAGCTTCCCTACATTGATGAGATTCGCCGCTATACACAAAGAGACTCGCAGGCAATAACGCTCTTAGCTCTGGCTGGAGAGATAGATTACACTCAGATGACACCTACTGATATGGAAACTTATACTCTATTGATGCAAAACAGAGAAGAGGGTGATTATCGCGTAGTTAAACTCATCTACTTTGGAACCAATTATGGCACACTTAAACTTAATCTGTTCCATAAAGACCCTGTAGTCCGCAAGCTCTTTCGCAACCTACAATTTCGTATTGCCCTCTCGGTGGCTATAAACAGAGATGAGATAAATCAGTTTCTTTATCAGGGATTGGGAAATCCTTCTCAGCCCACTCCAGTTAAGGGAACACCTTGGTACGTGGCAGAATATAAACACTACTATGATGAATATGACCTGGAGAGAGCCAATAGGATTTTAGATGAGATAGGACTTGAGTGGGACAAAAATCATGAGTATCGCCTGCGGCCAGATGCTAAAAAGCTAAGATTTGTAATATATGCTATGCAAGGATGGCCATCGGAGGTTATAGAAATTGTCGGCTTTGTAAAAGAATACTGGAAGGAAATCGGAGTAGAGGTAGTAATCAAACCCCTAGGTGGATCTATTATATGGCCTAAATATGACACAGCTGATTTTGATATAGTATCCTACGCTGCAAATATGGGATATCTTGGAGAACCTCCGGTACTACGAACTGACACCTTCCCTCATGGCGGAGCTGGGCTCTGGGGAGATTGGATACCCTGGCTTCAATCTGATGGTAAGGAAGGAGAAGAGCCTCCTGCGGATGTGAAACGTTTAGCCGAGCTTCGAGGAATGATTCTTGCTGAGCCTTCCATGGAAAAAAGAATTGAGCTGACTAAAATGGCAATAAAAATTCATACGGAGAATATGTGGTATATAGGTATCATTGACCCATTCACCGGTATGATAGCTTGTACCGTATCAAATCGCATGGGAAATTTCACTGGTGCTGATACATTAGAGAGTTCTCACTTTTCAGAATATTCCTCGCAGTGGTTTTTAAGAAAGTAGAATAAAAGTAATAGAATGAAAATATAGCAGGGGGAGAATATTTACTCTCTTCCTGCTATATTTTATTAATATGAATAAAATATATCAGAAGGAAAGTTAAATGAGAGATTCTAATTTTGGATTCTGGAGGGGGAGTTTTCAACCCAAATTCAGAAAAAATTTGGGTTGAAAGGGAGATAAGAAAGGCCGGAAAGGTAGGAAATTAAAGGAAAGGGAATACTTAAACTACCTTAAGAAAATCTTAAAATTGGAGGTTTAGGGTGATAAAATATATTATACGTAGATCCTTATTAATGATTCCTACATTAATAGCAGTGTCCATTGTCTCTTTTGTTATTATTCAAGCTCCTCCTGGCGATTTTGTAACTTCTTATGCTGCTCAGTTGATATCTATGGGTCAAACAGTTGATCCCGCACAAATAGAAGCTTTAAGAGCTCGCTACGGTCTTGGTCAACCAATATATGTTCAATATTTTAAATGGATGAGGGGCTTACTTCACGGAGATTTGGGTCGTTCCTTGGAATGGAATAAACCGGTAGCTAAACTTGTGGCTGAGAGATTACCCTGGAGTGTAACTATTTCCTTAGCTGCCTTTCTATTTGTATATGCAATTGGTATACCTATAGGAACATTTTCGGCCACTCATCAATATTCAATTAGAGATTATTTTTTCACCTTTATTGGATTTATTGGCATTGCTATTCCCAATTTTTTATTTGCTCTTATTCTTTTATGGCTTTACTTTGTCTATACAGGCAATGTAGCTGTAGGGTTATTCTCTCCAGCGTTCCAGATGGCTCCCTGGAGTCTGGCTAAGTTGTTGGATTTACTTAAGCATTTATGGATGCCTGCTCTTATTGTAGGAACTGCGGGGACGTGTGGATTAATACGAATAATGAGAGCTAACCTCTTAGATGAACTGCAGAAACCTTATGTAATGGTAGCCAGGGCAAAGGGTTTAAAAGAGAGAAAAGTACTTTATAAATATCCTTTTCGTATTGCTATTAATCCCGTAGTAAGTACCATTGGTTGGACCCTGCCGACACTAATAAGTGGTGAACTTCTTGTCTCGTTAGTTTTAGGTATACCCACACTTGCTCCTATGTTTTTAAGTTCGCTTAAAAATCAAGATATGTTTTTAGCCGGAAGCATTGTCTTTATTTTAAGTGTTCTTACAGTAATAGGAACGCTTATTTCAGATATACTCTTAGCCTGGGTAGATCCCCGAATAAGAGAAGCTATTTGAGAAGGAAAAAATGATGAATTTCTTAAAGCGGAAAAATAAACAAAAGAATAAAGAAGAAAAGGCAGAGAGAGAAAAGATATTTGTAGCTTCTCAGTGGCAGCTTATTCGCTGGAAATTCTTCAGACATAGATTGGCTATGGGAGCTTTAGGCGTTCTTTCAATATTTTATTTTTTTGCTATTTTTGCCGAGTTTACCTCTCCCTATGATCCTCGTGGTCGTGATATCCGTTATGTTTATTCTCCTCCTATGTATCTCCGCTTCGTAGATGAGACCGGAGCGTTTCATCTACGTCCCTTTGTGTATGGAGTTGAAGGAAAATTAGATATGATAACTTTACGTAAAACCTATGTTGAAGATAAAACAAAAAAGTATCCTTTATATTTTTTTGTTAGGGGAGATTCATATAAACTCTGGGGATTATTTGATAGCAATATTCACCTTTTTGGGACTAAGGAAGGAAAGGCATATCTCCTTGGAGCTGATAAGCTGGGTCGGGATATGCTCTCTCGTATCATATATGGAGGGAGAATATCTTTATCTATAGGTTTAGTAGGTATTGCCGTAAGTTTTATTCTTGGTATTACCATTGGAGGTATCTCTGGATACTTTGGAGGAAAAGCTGATATTATTATTCAAAGAGTAATAGAGTTCATTATGTCTATTCCTACTCTACCTTTGTGGATGGGCCTAAGTGCTGCTCTCCCGCCTTATTGGTCAATTGTGAAAGTATACTTTGGGATTGTTATTATCCTTTCTTTAGTAGGTTGGACTACTCTTGCTCGCGTAGTTAGAGGAAAGTTTATGTCTGTGCGTGAGGAAGATTTTGTTATGGCTGCGCAGCTTCATGGGGCAACTAAATCTCGTATCATCTTTAAACATCTTCTTCCTTCTTTTTATAGTTATATTATTGCTTCCTTAACTCTATCTATTCCGGGAATGATCTTAGGAGAAACAGCTTTGAGTTTTATTGGTTTAGGACTACAACCTCCGGCTATTAGTTGGGGTGTTCTTTTAAACGAATCTCAGGCACTAAGCGTATTGGCAAATGCAGCTTGGTTACTGATTCCGGGTATATTTGTAATTATTGCTATCTTGGCCTTTAATTTTGTGGGGGATGGCCTGCGAGATGCTGTTGATCCTTATGCTACTATTTAATTTGAAGGAGAAATGATTGCAAGGTAATAATCTTTTACTAAAAGTTGAAGGCCTAAAGACTTACTTTTTTCTTAAAGAGGGAACACTCAAAGTTGTTGATAACTCCAGTTTTGAGCTTAAGAGGGGTGAGACCTTAGGAATAGCTGGAGATAGTGGCTGCGGAAAAAGCATTACTGCTCAATCTATTCTTAGAATTGTTCCTCAAGGGGGAAAGATAGTAGGAGGAAAGATACTTTTTAACCCAGATAATAAAGGATTTATAGATTTAGCAAAACTTGACCCTAGAGGAAAAAAGATAAGGAGCATTAGAGGAAAAGAGATTTCTATGATTTTTCAAGAACCAATGACTTCTTTTTCTCCTGTTCATACCATAGGCAATCAAATAATGGAGGTAATCAGGCTGCATCAAAATCTTTCTAAAAGGGATGCTAAGAATAAAGCAGTAGAACTCTTAAAGAAAGTAGGTATGCCTAAACCGGCCCAGATGATAGATGCCTATTCCTTTAATTTAAGCGGAGGAATGAGACAAAGAGCAATGATTGCCATGTCCCTATCCTGCCAGCCCAGTTTATTAATTGCTGATGAACCTACTACAGCAGTTGATGTCACCATTCAGGCTCAGGTATTGACACTAGTAAAAGAACTGCAAAAAGAGTTTAATATGGCCCTCATTATTATTACCCATGATTTAGCAGTTATTGCTGAGGTGGCTGATAAGGTGCTTATCATGCTCTATTTGGGTAAAGATGTTGAATACACTTCGGTAGATGAAATATTTTATAATCCTCTGCATCCTTATACCAAAGGACTCCTTCATTCTATTCCTAAGGTGACGGCAGGCCCTGATGAAAAAATAGTTCCTATGACCGGCTCTTTACCCTCGCCTTATGATCTACCTTCTGGATGTATGTTTCATCGCCGTTGTTCTGAATTCATGCCCGGGGTATGCGACAAAAAAGAGCCTCCTTTTATAGAAGTTAAAAAAGGTCACAGAGTAGCTTGTTTTTTATATAAATAGGATAAGTAATTATGAATGATAATATCTTACTCGAGGTAAAGGATCTAAAAAAAGAGTATCTTCGAACCAAGGGTGGTCTTATAAAGAAAGTAGTGGGGATAGTTAAAGCGGTAGATAAAATTAATTTCTTTATTAGAGAAGGAGAGACCTTAGGTTTAGTCGGGGAGAGTGGCTGCGGTAAAACTACCACTGGTAGATGTATCTTAAGAGCAATTGAACCTACCTCGGGTGAGATTATCTTTAAGATGAATAATAAGGCTAAGCCGATTAATATGGTCAGTCTTGATGAAAATGAGCTTAAAAAGGTAAGAAAAGATATGGCGATGATCTTTCAGGATCCTTATTCCTCACTTAACCCGCGAATGACTATCCTGGATATAGTGGGTGAGCCCTTTATTATTCATAAAGTAACAACTAAAGGACGAGAACTCAGGGAAAAAGTGGCCACTCTTTTAAAGATAGCCAGGCTTGACCCTGAGTATATGGATAGATACCCGCACGCTTTTAGTGGTGGGCAAAGACAGCGGATAGCCATTGCCCGAGCTCTTGCCTTAAGGCCGAAATTTCTTGTAGCTGATGAGCCTGTTTCTGCCTTAGATGTCTCTATGCAGGCTCAGGTTTTAAATCTTTTAATAGAACTACAGGAGGAGCTTCACTTAACTTATCTTTTCATTGCCCATAATTTAGCGGTAGTTAAATATGTAAGTGACCGGGTAGCCATAATGTATGTAGGTAAGATCGTAGAATTAGCCGATACAGAAGAACTATTTACCAATCCCAGACATCCTTATACTGAGGCTCTTTTATTTGCTGTGCCTAAAGCGGATCCCCGCTACAAGAAAGAGGAGATACTCCTAAGGGGTGATATAGCTGATCCAGCTAATCCTCCCTCGGGTTGTTATTTTCACCCCCGCTGCAAGTATGCTAAAGATATTTGCAAGGGCAAAAAGCCTTCTTTTGTAAATATTAGTGATGAAGAACATCCTCATTATGTAGCTTGTCATTTCGCTGAAGAATTAAAGCTTTTAGGGATAAAAGATTATTTTCAAGATAAATCCCGGTAAGGGTGGTTATCTTTTAATGTCTTAATTGTATAAATATTTATTAGACCACAGAGTAGAAGATTAAACCCTTTAAATTTCATCTAATCTCTCTATTGACAAGGGATTAGGCTGAAAATTTGAAGAGGTTGTTTGCGGAATATGGGATATAACGTAATCTAAGAAAGGAGATTAAGGTGTCTATACGAAAACAAGTACGGATAGGAATAGTAGGAATGGGAGTACGTGGTAGGGGCTGGATAAGGACCTGTCGAAGAGTGAAAGGATGTAAAGTTACAGCTTTATGTGAAAAAGTTGAACCGCTCTTACAAGAAGGTTACAAAGAGGCAGAAGATCCGAAAATTAAATGTTATACTGATTTTGATGAAATGTTAAAAGAAGCAAAAATTGATGCGATTGCTACTGTAACCGCGCCACATGACCAGCCGGATCTTATTTGCAAAGCGCTCGAGGCAGGAAAACATGTAACTTGTGAGGTTTCTCTTACATACAATATGAAAGATTTATGGCGAGTAGTAGTTGCTGTTGAGAAAAGTGGGCTAAAGTTTCATATGGCAGAGCAAATTATGTACTCTGCTTTTGTTCCGGCTTGGAAAAGATTATTTTTAGAAGGGAGGCTTGGTAAGATAATTTTTGCTGAAGGACAGTATCTTCATCAAATGATGCCAGATCGTTTTTACATAGATTCTAAAACAGGGGGAAAAATAACCATAGAGCAGGCTAAGAATAATCCAAAAGCAAAAAAAAGTAGGGTTTGGTATTGGCTTCCTCATCCCATACTATATCTTGCAACTGACCTTGGCCCAATTTTAACTATTCTTGATGATCGTGTTGAAAGCGTTACCTGTATGGCTACTCGCAAGAAAAGCTATCATTATCCAGGGATCCCGGCATCTGATATAGAAGTTGCCCTCATGCATACAGAAAAGGATACAATAATAAGAATGGCAAGTGGTTTTACTTATTCAACCCCTAGTTATCCTCAAAGCCATCATTGGTGGCATCTTGAAGGAACAGAAGGCAAAGTAGAGACAGCTCGTTCTGTGCATGATAAAGCAAAGATGTGGTTAGCTAATTCCTATATGGATGATGCTATACCCATAAACTGGCAATACCCACCTTATGATTTTCCGCCGGAAGCAATAGGAAGTGGGCACGGAGATCTTGATTATTTTGCAGTTGCTTCTTTTATTAAAAGCATTCAAGAGGATTCAGAGCCCCCGCTAAATGTCTATAAATCTGCAGACCTAACAGCTCCAGCAATTATAGCTATACAATCTGTTGAGCAAGGAAGTTCTTGTTTGAAAGTACCGGACTTTAGGCCATCAGACAAACGAAAATCTGGAGAATTTCCTGAAAAAATATAATTTTCTTAAAGAAAAGTAAAAATAAGGCCGAGAGGAGGTGAATATTTACTCTCCCCCTGCGATATCCTATTAATATGAATAAAATATATCAAAAGGAAAGTTAAATGAGAGATTCTAAAGATAAAAAGGATTTTTTAAAAGACTATGATCATGGTATTGATCGATCCAAAAAGTTTTGTATTGTCAAATATGAAGTACCCAGGGTTATTAAATCAAGATATAAATTTTATTATGAAAGATACGATGAGCCAAGACTTTTAAGATTACGTCAGGAATATAAATTAAGTGAAATAATTAAGAATGCAAAAACAGAACTGGAAAGATTTACGCTGTTAAGAGATTGGGTAAGAAGTCAATGGACTCATGGTTTTGACGAGGATAAAGCAGAGGATGCTAAAGATGGGGTCAGTCTTTTAAAAGATGCAAAGAGAGGACTAGAGTTTTCCTGTGGAAGTTATGCTCTCTTATATATTCAATGCCTTTTAAGCTTAGGATATCAGGCAAGGATGGTTGGGATTAGCAGAAAAGATTCTGATTTTATTAGACCAGATGCTAATACTGGACATATGCTACCTGAAGTTTGGTCAGATGATTTTGGTAAGTGGATAATTATGGATCCAGATATAAATGGACATTACGAGTATAAGGGCGAACCTCTTTCTGCTTATGAGATTAGAAAATTTTGCATTGAAGACCGCTGGAGAGAAATTAACTTAATTCGGGGAAAGTCTCCTTTTATCTTAACCAAAAAAGTCCCTTGGTATTGGACTAATGGAGGGATAGAAAGAGTAAAAAAAGAGACAGAAATTTTTATGAGGTATAATGTAGTGGACTACTATTACTATATTTCTGTCCTTATGGGAAATGACTATACCTCTCTTAAGAAGGGATATGGATTACATTGGGTAGATAGATTTACTCCTCCCCGCTTAGTAAGATCCAATGTTCCAATTCAACATCCCTATACTCAGGATATTAATGATTTATACTGGACACTTAATCGGGCGGAAATAAAGTTAAAATGTCTCGGAAAAGATAACTCGCACATCTTACCTTATCTTGAAGTAAAATTAGATACAAATACCCCTAACTTAAAGGGATTTTTAGTGAGTATAGATGAAAAGGAGTGGGAGTATAAACCGGCAGTTTTTAACTGGAAGCTAAAGAAGGGGGATAATACAATAAAAGTGAAAGTAGTTAATAAATTTGGACTTGAAGGACCAAATAGCAGGGTTACAGTCAGCTATATACTCTAAAAAAGATAAAAATTACAAAGAGGGGAAATGTTAGATAAAATCTCATCAAGAGAAAGAGTCTTAACAACAATTAATCATCAAGAACCTGATAGGGTCCCTATTATCTGTAAGCCTCCTGCTCCTCTGGAAGGTTTGTGGGGTAATGAATTTGAGAGAGTAAAGAAACTTCTTGAATTAGGAATGGATGATTATTTAAAGATAAATGTTCCCGGGTATTTTGATCCGGAAATAAAAACGCGCCTGTGGCAAGATAAGAAAAGTGATCCCGAACATACTTTAATTGGTAAAGAATTTATTACCCCAAAAGGAACCCTACGGATGCTCTTGCAAGTTACAGAGGATTTCTCTCTTCTCTATCATAATGACATTCCCCTTTTCTCTGATTCAAATATTCCCAGGGTTAAAGAATTCCCTATTAAAGGTCCAGAAGATTTAAAAAAGCTCTCGTACCTACTTTATACACCGAAAAAAGAAGAATTAATAGTATTCTATGAAAGAGCTAAACAAATAAAAAAATTTGCTCATAACAAAGGAATTTTACTGGAGGGAGTAGGACCGTATGGTGGAGTTCTAGCAGGTCATCTTTGTGGAATGGAAAGGATGTTATACTCAGCATATGATGATCCTGGCTTCCTGCAGGAGTTAATGGAGATGTTACACAAATTTGAAATGAGAAGACTTGAGCTTATACTTGACCTTGGTGTAGATGAGGTTTATATAAATGGATATTGCTCTACTTCACCTTGGTTTTCTCCTGCCTTATTTAATAAGTTCTTTGCGCCTTTTATCAAAGAGGAGATAGAAATAGTTCACCAGGCAGGGGCAAAAGTCTCTTTTCAGAGTCTTGGGAAATTACTTCCTTACGCTGATATTTTTATCTCTCTTGGAATCGATATTTTAAAATGGGTCCCAACTCCCCCAACCCCAGAAGCTGTAGATATAGGTATTATAAAGGAAAGAATAGGAAAGCATATATGTCTATGGGGTGGGGTTGAATGTGCTCATATAATAGAGAAAGGGACAAAGCAGGATGTTCGAAGCGAAGTTGCCCATGCCATTCGCTTAGCAGCTCCTGGAGGTGGACTTATTCTCTCCTTCGGTAATGCTCATGCTCGCACCCCTAGGTGCTATGAAAATGTAATGAGCTTCATCGAATTTGCCAGAGAGTTAGGAAGATACCCTATAGATATAGAAAAACTTGTTGATGAGGAGAAAAATAATGAGATTAAATGAAGGAAAAGTATTAAGTAATGAAGAAATTAGGATGATCCAGCAGGCGGCGGTAAAGATTGTTACTGAAAAAGGACTTATAGTTGAAGATAACCAGGTGCAAGCTATATTAAAGGAAAATGGTGCCTGGGTAGATAGTGAAAAAGGAATAATTAGATTATCAGAAGATATGATAGAGAAAGCTTTGAAAAGTGTTCCTCATAAGGTTACTCTTTATGATCAAAATGGTAACGGTTTTATTTTGGGTAAAGATAAATTTTTCCATTTTTCAGGAGGTTACGTAACTAAAGTATTAGATTTCTGTACAGGAAAGATGAGAGGTTCTACTTTAAAGGATGTAGTAGATTTTACAAAACTGGCTGATTATCTTCCTTATATTAATGGGATTGATCCTCAAGTTCTTGCTTTGGATGTTCCTCCAAAAATAAGAGAGTTTTCTACCATGCATGCACTTCTTTCTAACACAACAAAACATTGTTTTATTGCTCCCCTAACTTATCAATTTGCTAAAATGTGGGCTGAGATGGGAGAAATTGTATCTTGCAAGGAGGAAAAGAGCATAAAATGGGCAATTAGCCTGGAGGCAGCCAGTGTGCCTCCTTTGCAGTATGAGAAAGAGAGTATAAATATTTTAATGCTGGCAGCTCGTAAATTTATTCCCCTGGTGATTCTGACAGGCTCAATAGCTGGCGCTTCCGGACCTATAACACTAGCGGGAGCCCTTGCTCTTAAAACAGCAGAGGCTCTTTTTGCAATTACGCTTACTCAAATTGTTCAGCCAGGAGCACCCATAATTTGGGGAGCTACAGGAATGTCTATAATGGACATGAGGGTAGCTAACATGGCTGAGGCAGGTCCAGAAGATTGCTTGGGTTCAATAGCTGCTGCTCAATTAGCTGAATTTTATCATCTTCCTTCTTTTTCATGTTCTTTTCATTCAGATTCAAAATATATTGATTACCAAACTGGTGCAGAGAAGATGGCTGGACTTCTCTGTAGTGCATTTAGTGGAATAAGTTCTACTATTAATGCAGGAGCTATAGCAAAATGCAGCGCAGCCTCGTATGAGCAAATGGTAATTGATCATGAGGTTCTTGCTTTTATTAATCGCATTCTAGAAGGGATAAAGGTAAATAAGGAAACTATAGCCCTAAAAACGATTAAAGAAGTAGGATGGGGAGGAAATTATTTGGAGGCAGAAAGTACGCTTAAATATTTACGAACAGGAGAACATTTGTATTTGGAAATCTTTGACCGCACTGATGTTAAGTCACCATCTCTAGATATCGTAAAAAGAGCACATGACAAAGTAACTGAAATTTTAGCAAAACATAAACCAAAAGTTTCTCAAGATAAAATTCAAAAACTTAATGATTATTTTAATAAGAAACAGGGGAAGATGAGTTAATTGTTAGGAAAATAGACTTATAAAAAATTAAGAGGGAATTTATGGAATCTCGCCAAACAAGATTCAGCGATGTTTGCGGCTCTATGGATGAGTTAAAACGCCTTCTATACGAAGAGAAAGATAAGATTTCTAAAAATCCTGAGGTCTACCTTAAACCATTAATAGAAGATGTACTGTTTATGCTATCAAGGATAAAAAACAGACATAAGCAGTATAGAAATTTTACAGAGGAACTCCGCAAATATGTAAAATTGATGGAAGAGGTGGGGGGTGTAAATTTAGAGAAAGCGCAAGAGTCGGCAGAATTTATACAAAGATATATTGATTTTAAAAAAGGCTTTGGAGAAACTGAGGTTGAAAAATTAAACAAGGCAGCAGAATCTATTCGTTCAGGGGCGAGTAATCAAGAACGTAAATTGCGTACCTATAAGGATCTTGCGCTGGGAGTATACAAACTCTTTAAGAAGATTAAAGGAAACCGCAACTGGCTTCTCGAGGAGGAAGATGTAAGAGTTCTCTCGGAAAAGAAATATCAAGCATGGCTACCTCCAGAACCATATAAGAGCAAATTATTACAGGAACTTGCGGATCCAAATGCGGAAACATATGTAATTGAACCTTCACAAACGGGTGAGGAACCCTTAGTTCAATTTTATGAATCTGGTTTAATCCCTATGAGCCAGGTAAGATGGAGTTCAGACATTAAGAATTTCCACCCAGCGAATTTTAGGCCTGGCTCTACAGGAAGAAAATATAGGCGTCAGACTTTCATTAGTTTAAAACAGCTTAAGGATAATTATTCAATATTAAAGCTAAGCTTGAAAACCTTTACTCCTAATATCTCTAAATTTTTGGTTAAGATAGATAAGGGAAACTGGCAGGAGTCCAAGAACTCTTTTTCATGGCCATTAAAAGAAGGTAAGAACACTATCCAAGCCAAGGTAGTAGATGAAATGGGGAAGGAAGGTTCTATAAGCAAGAGAGTAGCTAAATTAATAAAATCTGAAAAGAGAATTATAGTAGAGGAATAAATACAGTTTTACCTGATTAGCAATCTACTAATCAGGGATAAGTTAAAAATTTTCGCGAGAGCTGATTAGACCAGTAAAGAGAGGTGAGTAATGCAAATTATATATGGACCATATCTACAGAATGTAACGAAGCATTCAATCACTATTATGTGGCATACCGATAAACCAGCAACTTCAGTCCTGGAGTGTGGAATGAACGAGAGGCTAGGATGGAGCGTATATGTAGGACGTCCAAAACCGACTTATACAAATCGAGTTGAGGATAGTAACCTCAAAAGGATTCACGCTGTTACACTGAAGAAATTAAAAGAAGAGTGGGTATACTACTATCGGGTTTTTTCAGTAGACAAAGAAGGTAGTACGGTATCTGCCGAGGCTACTTTTCGAACCGCTCCTAAAGAGAGTTCACCGTGTAGTTTTGTTACCTATGGAGATTGTCACCGAGTTCAGCAAGCGCATAAGCGAAACGCAAAATTGGCACGTGCCTATCGAACAAATATTTGTATTGGAGCCGGAGACGCCGCACAGGATGTTATTGGTCGCTACAAGGATTTCTTTAACTGCACACACGAATTATTGAAGTATACACCTTGGTTTGCTACAATGGGAAATCACGACTCACCAAATGAGGGATATTTCAAGTATTTCTTCTATCCGGAGCCAAGATATTGGTATTCCTTCAATTATGGCTGCGCTCATTTCACCATCTTAAACAGTAACATGGACTACCGACCAGGCTCGGAGCAATACGCTTGGCTCAAAAAGGACCTTGAGATTTTTCGAGATGCTCGCTGGAAATTTGTTTTCCTTCATCATCCTCCATTTTGTTCAAATAGTTGTGAGATTGCCAATACCCGAGTGCTTTGCTCTTTGTTCGAAGATTATAGGGTAGATATTGTCTATAGCGCACATGCAACGATCTACGAGCGGTTTTATCCTCTGACTGGCGGAGAGTACGATATGGAGAAAGGTGTTGTTTATTTCGTATCCGGGGGTGGCGGATATGATATGAATCTAGTTGGCAGTGAGCTGTGGGATCACATTCGTCCTTTTTCCGCAATGATTAAGCCGGTGAATCATTTCTTGTTAACTACTGTTACCCCGAATGAGTGTCAAGTTAGAGCAATTGACAATGAAGATAGAGTGATTGATTCTCTGACATTAACCAAATCATCCCGGAAACTGGTTTCTTTACCACTGGCCAGCCAGCAACTATCTTATCCTTGGAAACCAGAAGCTGGCTTAATTATAGCCGGATATGAAGAAGGTGTTGTGCGCTGGGTACTTCCCCGGCCGCAATATGCCATAGATAGAGGAACTACCCATTCGGGAAAAAATAGTATTCGTTGGAAAAACAATAATAGTAATAAGCCCATCTTTCCTGCCTTGCGCCGCGTCTTGAAAGATGACGGGAAGTTGTTGGATGCTATTACACACAAAAGTTACCAGATTTCAGGATGGATCAAGACTGAGAATGTATCCGGTGGTGTGACCATTGGCTTAGAATGGAATGGTGACATGGGTTTCTTAGCTCGAGTTGAATCCAAGCCACTAACCGGGACTAATGACTGGACATGGGTAAAGGTCTCCACTCCAGGAATGCCTTCATTTGTATATTCCTGTCGTATTATACTTTCAGCAAAGCCTGATTCTACTGGAACCGCTTGGTTTGATGATATATATGTTAAAGAAATATAAGGGAGGTAAAGAAAATGAAACCATATAAACAGCTTCTTATAGAGAAGATAATGAATATCCCTCGAGTTGAGGGAAATGGAAAAGTGCTTGTGTTAATTGACTCAAGAGCAAGTTTTTCTGAAATGTTAGTTGTAAAAAATGGAATTCTTCCAACTCTAACTCATTACGGATTACCATTTGCAATTCATGATCTTGCAAAGTCCTCTTTAAAAATATCACAAGTTCTCAACTCCAGGGTAGTTGTTATAGCTCATGAGCGCATAGTAAGGAATTTTGCTTTAGAAACAATTAAAGCTTTAGAAGAAGGATTAAAAGAAGGTATAGGTTTAGTGAACTTAGATGGAGATCTTTATTATGCTTCCTCACAAGTTAAAAAAATTTTAGATATTTCCCTTGAAGAAGCACCCTTATTAACTAATTCTTTACAATTCTCGCCAGAGGAAAACTTTATTACCAGATTTAAAGAACCAGGAGAAAAGTTATCATGGGAGAAACCCCTAACTTTATACTGGACAGAGGAAATGGAAAATGACTGGGAAGTCCTTGTCAATGGTATTATGGGAAAAGAACAACTAATTATTGCCCGACATCTTATTCCCAATATTGCTGTTATCCCTGGCCAGTACCCGGCTATAGCTTTAAAGAACAAAAATAAAGGTAGGGTTGTCCAGTGGTTTATAAGCCCAAGAATACTTTTATCTGATTTTTTAGGACACTTAAAGGGAATGGATGATATTTTAGCAAACTCAATTATCTGGGCCGCTAAAAAACCCTTTATTTATAATTCTTTTCCTCCTTTTGTAACTTTTAAAATTGATGATGTTAGTGGAGAAAAGAAGCTTAAATGGCTAAAGATTGCGACAGATTTGGGATTTAAATGTGCTCCACCCATCTTCATTGACCGCATAAAAGATGATTCTCTTAAAGTTGCCAGAGACCTTCAAGATGAAGGTAAAGCAGAGTTTCCCTGTCATGCTCTCAAGTATTATGAGCTTATGGGCTTTAAGTTTGGATACGGTCCTTATCAAAAAGAGGAGGTTACTGCTCGTTATGATAAAATGAAAAAGTTTTATGCAAAAAATGGGCTTAAGATACCTGAAACCTGGCAGTGTCACTGGGGTGAGATAGCGATGAATGAATTAGAAGAGATAAAAAAGTTAGGAATAAAATATATCCTGGGATATTTTTTAGCTGATGATGCCAAGCATAACCGCCTTAACTGGTATCCTCAGCCTTATGGAAGTACTGATTTATTTTATGATTATTCACCTGATGATCCTGAAATTATTCGTTTTGACTCTATGATACGTGGTCCTCATTTAGATTTTCTGGAAGGACTTACAGTTTTTGCTGGGCATAGCGCTAAAAATGAGATAGATGCTACAATTAAAAGTGGAACTAAACAAATTCTCTGGGGACTTTCTAATGGTTTTTTTGGACAGCTCGTAACTCATGAACAAAAAGTCGCTGTTATTGAGAATGAAGATTGGGAAACAATTTTAAGCACAATTAAAAAGAATATTGAAAAATTCAACCCTCAATTTGTTTTACATAACCAAATTGCTACTTATATTGAATCCAAGATGTCTTCGCAATTAAAAACTATTAATATCAAAGAAGGTGAGCTTTTAGCTGAATTTGAAGGCAAAAGTCCCTGCGATATTTTCCTTACTAAAGCAAGTGGAGAAAAAAAAATAAGTTTAGACTTTGTTCCCATAAGAAAATTTAAAAATGGCGTAAGAATTAAGGAACAGATTTAACAAAGTAGGGGAGGATAATTTATGCAAATAAAGGCACTTAAGCTAAAGGATAGAAAATTTAAAAATTGGACATCTGAAATAGAGGATAAATGGAATTACGAAGATTTTCTTAAAAGTGAGGAATGGAGAAAAGACTGGATAAGTTTTGATAGCATTCTTTTTAATAAAGAAGATAATAGGGTTTACTGTGGGATTGCTTCATTTGATGCCGATATATTTTATGCTTATGACCGAGAAAAGAAAAAATTTATTTCTTTAAATTATGAGCGTATAGCTAACCCTTTTGATGCTAAATTTCATCGCTCTTTAGTGAAGTCAAAAAATGGTAAAATCTATGCTGCTGTTGCTTTATATCATGATGTAGATAAATATTTTGAAGCACCGGGTGGAGCTATAGTAGAATACAATCCTAAAACAAACGATTTAAAAAAAATAGCTATCCCTATTCCTCATGTTTATATTCAAGCGATAACCTTAGATGATGAAAGAGGAATTATTTATGGCCAAACATTTACTCCTGAAAAGCTTTTTTCTTTTGATTTGGAAAGTAAAAAAACAAAGATACTAGGACAAATAGGGAGTGGAATACAAATGGGACAAGGTGAAATTATAACTTTGGATAATGAGGGTAATGTCTGGGGAAGTTGGGGAGTTACCCGTGCCTGGCAGAGTTCACCGGGAGTAGATGCCTACAGATTGTTTAAATACGCTAGGAAAAAAGAAAAGATAATCTATTTTGAGCATGGTCTTCCGAGATTAGATGGAGAGTATGGTTTTTCCAGAATGGATGGAATATATAATCCGGGAAATGGCTTTATATATGCGGGTACTGGCGAAGGGGGTCTGGTAAAAATAGACCCTGAAACCGCAAAAACTAAATTATTGGGAGCTCCCTGTCCTCCTGAAAGACTTGCGGCAATGATAAAAGGTCCTGATGGTTTTCTTTACGGAGCTGGAGGAAAGTTTGGTAATGCTTCTATATTTAAGTTGAATCTTAAAACTGATGAATATGAACTACTGGGAAAAATAGAAGATAGAAAAGAAGGAGTAAGTGCCTGGCAAATTCATGATATGGATATAACTAATGATATGGTAATTTATGCTGGAGAGAATGATATCTTTACGCGTTCTTCTTATCTATGGGAGATAAAAATTTAAACTATTTGAGAAGAAAAAATGAAAAAACGAGAGATACCCTGGTTGGGATTGGGTGGAATTTATGAAGAGGATGATTTAGAAGCGGCTGTGCAAATTTTAAACCTTCAGATAAAAGAATCTAAAGGGTTTTTTAGATTACCCGAGGAGCCGAATTTTGAAAAAGCATTTGCTGAACATGAAGGAGCAAAATATGCCTCGGTAGTAAATTCATGTGGCGTAGCACTTGATTTATCTTTAATGCTTTTAAATATTAAGGAAGGGGATGAGGTAATAACTACGCCCCTAACTTTTATTTGCACGGCCTCATGTATATTAGCAAAAGGAGCAAAAGCTATCCTTGCTGATATAGATCCGGTAACTTATTGTCTTGATCCTAAAAGTGTAGAAGAAAAAATCACTAAGAAGACAAAATTAATTATTCCTGTTCACTTATCTGGCCTGCCAGCAGACATAGATGCTTTTAATAAGATAAAAGAAAAATACGGAGTATATATTGTTTATGACGCTGCCCATGCTATCTCAGCAAGGTATAAAGGGAGGAAGATTTGTAGTGCTGGGAACATTTCTTGTTATAGTTTTCAATCACATAAGAATATGAGTACTCTTGGTGAAGGAGGAGCAATTACTACTGATAATAAAAAATATTTTGATAAATTGCAAGGCTTAAAATCCTTTGGTTTTGTATATGGAGAAAAAGATGAAGTGGTAATGCCCGGATTTAATTACCGAATGACTAAGATTCAATCTGCCGTTGGCCTTACTCAACTAAAGAAAGTAGATAGAGTAGTAAAGATTCGTCGAGAAAAAATGAGAAGATTAAATACTCTTTTGGAAGATGCAGAAGAGATTATTACTCCCCAGCCCTTAGCTACTGATGATGGGCATGCTTGTCATTTAGATCCACTCAGACTTAATGGGAAAAAAGTTAATTTCTCAAAAGAGGAATTTCTTAAATGTCTTAAAAATGATTACAAAGTTTCTACAACTATTCATTATCCAGCTATATGGGAGTGGAAGGTATTCCGAGAAAGAGGTTATAATGGGAAAGATACCCCTATTGCGGCTAGAGTATGCCGCGAACTTTTCAATCCTCCAATATTCCCCAAGACTTCCGAGGAGGATATAAATTATATAGCCTGGGCTATAAAAGAAGCTATAAGTAAGTTTAGATAGGAGGTTTAGATTGAGAAAATTAAGATGGTTGCTAATAGGAACAGGAGATATAGCTAATAAGAGAGTTGCTCCGGCTATAAAAGCAGAGAAGCGGAGTGAACTTTATGCGGTTATGGATATCTCCAAAGAAAGAGCAAATAATTTTGCGAAACGATATTCAGCTATTAAGGTATATACAAATTTTGAAAAAGCTATCTCTGATGAATTAGTAGATGTTGTTTATATAGCTACTCCTATTTTCTTGCACAAAGAACAAAGTATTAAGGCACTTAAAGCGGGAAAACATACTCTTTGTGAGAAGCCTTTGGCTTTAAATGTTAAAGGAACTGAGGAAATAGTAAAAGCTGCGACTAATACCAATAAAAATTTTGGTGTTTCCTACTTTCGCCGTTTTTTTCCTCGCTACCAAATGGCTAAAGAAATGTTAAAAAAGGATGAATTTGGCCAAATTGTGCTGGTGCGTATGACTTATTTTTCCTGGTTTAGTCCTTCAAGAGATGATCCTAAATACTGGCGAGTTATTCCCGAGAAATCAGGAGGAGGTCCTATTTCTGATATGGGAACCCATATGATTGATGTTCTTATAGGACTATTGGGAATGCCAGAAACTATCTACGCTAAAGTAGATACCTTAACTCATCATTATAAAGTGGAAGATTCTGCCTCTATAATTATGACACTTAAAAATGGTGCTTATGTAATAGCTACTTTTAACTGGAACTCAAAAACCTGGTCTCATGAGTTTGAGATTATTGGGACGGAGGCAAAAGTAAAATGGCTTCCCTATGATGGACCAAAAATAGTAAAGACATCAGGCAGAGAAATAAAAGAAATAGATATGCCCAACCACGATAATGTTCATTATCCTCTAATAGAAGATTTTGTATCTTCTATTTTTGAAAAAAGAAACTTTTTGATTACCGCCGAAGAAGCAATTAAGACAACCAGAGTGGTTGATGCTATCTACAGATCGGCAAATGAGAATAGAGAGGTGAGTTTATGAGGTTCACACCGGCTCCAAAGAACGATTTTCCAGAGTTTATCAGAACCTACTATGAGAGGTGCAAGGAGAAAGTACCCCAAATTGAAGCGATCTTAGGTAAATGGAATTTCGAGGATCTTCTTCCGGGAATGAGTGATTTTGATGCAAGATTTATTGTTGCCGATAGTATGAGAGCAAAAGACTGGTGCCAAATGTCTAGGGCTGTTGGTGAAGTTCATTTATTTATATGCAATGAATTCCCCCATTGGGCAAGGAAACTTGAACATCTTCCTGGGATAAATATTACTTGGGGAGAGTTAGAGAAAAGTTATTATCCTGAATGTCACCAGTGGAGTGCTTATTTTGGTAAAAAAGAAAAATTTGAGAATACACTTGCCAATCTTAAAAAAAAAGAATTCAGAGAAAAAGATGAGTTCTTTTTTTTAGAAAAATTTTTTCTCTATTATGAACCCTATAACCGAAGTATTGACCCCCCAGTGAATTTAGGTCCTTATGAGAACAAATACCCTCTTCACAGCAGAATTATACACTATTTCTCCCCACCTCTGCAGTCTGCTCTCTGCATCATTCAAAGAAATTGGATAAGGGGAAAAATAGAGGCTTTTAAACTGGCAAAGAAGATGTTTCCCAACCCGGAGTTTATTGACTACCTGCTTGATATAATAAGAAGACACTATGAGGTGGAAAAGCTCTACAGGGAGCCTTATCTTTCCATGTTTGAGGAAAAGCTCTTCGACTATTTAAAAGACGTTTTTCACTACCTTAAGGAGAAGATAACCATTGTGCAGGTAGAAAACAAAGATAATCCAGAAGAATACAGACAAAAATTGAACAAAATGATTATTGATCCTCAGATGCAAATATTCGATGCTATGAAATTCTCCCGTCTTATGAAAGGAAGGCTTGAATTTTATGTTAGTGCTGGCGAACATTTTGACAGTATCTGGCTTATTCAAAATGAACTCTCCCGTATTGGGAAAAACTTTTTTGCAAGTCCCTTCACTATTTACTGGAAAATCTTTGGTGATGGTGAGAGCCTTCCTCCCCTAAAAGTTGCTAAAAGACTTACCGGAAAGGCATTTACCAAAGGGGATTTTCCCTTTATTAAAAGATTTAAAGAGCTCACCATGAATGGCTATAAAAAAGGCCAAGAGATCGAGACTACCAAACAAATAATTGAGATAATGGATAAATATTGCCTTGCTTTGGATAAGCTTGTTCAGGCAGTGAGGAGAAGTTTATGAGCCAACCGATCCTTGTCCTTATTAATAAGAGAGCAAAGAATGTATTTTCTTCCTATATCTTAGAAATTTTAGATGCAGAGGGAATCTTTACTTGTGAGGTGAAAGATGTCTCTCAGATAGACTTGAAAGAATCTCCCTTTGACAGTTATGATTTAATTATTTTGTCGAACATCGAGCTGAAGGAGGAAGTTAAAGAAGCTTTAAAAAGATATGTTCAAGAGGGAGGTAATCTTATTGGGTTGCGGCCGCCGCTTAATTTAGATTTTCTTTTTGGCATGGACGCCAAGTTTTGGGGCCAAAAGATGATATTTAATGAAAGATATATTAAGATAAACAAAGACCACCTTTTATCTCAAGGAATTGCTGCTGATATACTTCAATTTCACGGTGAGGCTGATGTTTATTATCAAGAGAAAGAAACAAAAGTTCTTGCTTATCTTTATAACGAGTTTGACGTACCGACTAACAACTATCCAGCTATTGCTACTTTCAGCTACGGTAAAGGGCATACGGCTATTTTTACCTATGATTTAGCTAAATCGACTGTCCTTTTCCATCAAGGAAGATATGAACAGTCAAGCATAGGAACAAATCCCAATTACGATAAAGATGCAATGTATAAACCTAACGATCTTTTCGTTGACTACCTTGATATAAGGCTTAAGAATATTCCTCAGGCTGATATTCACCAGGACATTTTAGTAAAACTCATCAATTGGCTGAGTACCTTTAAGAAACCTCTCCCCCGTATATGGTATTTCCCTAATGGGTATTCAGGTGTTGCTTTTATTAGTGGCGATAGTGATGGTTTTAATAGTGCTGATTTCAAGAGAACTCTTTCTATTATTGATAAATATAAAGCTAAATATACTCTGTATTTAATGGAGAAAGATTATCCGGTAGTTAGCCCTAATTTAGAAAAAAGACTCCGTAGTAAAGGCTATAGTTTTGGGCAACATATCTGGAAGGAACCAAAACCAACTCTTAAAACAATGCAAGAAGAGGTAAAATTAGAATTGAATCATTTTCAAGAAAGATATGGTTATACTCCCCTTAGTAATCGGGGGCATTGCTGTATTTGGGTAGGTTGGACTGAAATGGCTAAATATCTAGCTGAAAATGGAATTAAGATAGATGGTAATTTCTATTGCTATCGTTATATCCAATATGGATATTCCAATGGTAGTGGTCTACCCATGAAATTTATGGACGAAAAAGGAAAATTTATCGAACTCTATGAGCAGTCAACTCTATTCGGTGATGATTGTATGCTTGAAGATAAAACCTTCTTGCCTTATTATACAGCAAAAGAAGCAGCTAAGGTAACTAGAAGGACGATTGATGGTTGTGTAAATAAATACCACACTGTTTTTCATATCTGTTTTCATCCTATACGCACCCGACCGGGGAAGATAAGTACTTTCCCCTGGCTAAATGATCTTCTAAGCTACTGCTCCCAAAAAGATATTCTTTTTGTAAGTGGGGATGAATGGGCAAGATTTGTTGAAAACAGAAGAAAGATTAAAATAGATAAAGTCCAATATAGTTCAAATAGTGGAGAGCTGCAGTTCTCTTTAATTACAGAAGAAAATGTTTCGGGAATTACTTTAATGCTTCCTTTGAAGTATAAAGAAAAAACACTTAACTCTCTTTGGATAAATAAGGAAAAGGTTAAGTATACAGAGAAATCATTAGAAGGGACAAACTATGCTTTATATGCATTAGATATAGCAAAAGGAGAAGAAGTAAAAGTAAAGGTAGAAAGCAATTAAAACAAGAAAGAGTTTAACGAGAAATAGAAACAAAGAATAATAAATCACAGAGCAGGTAAAGAATGAAAAGACAGAAACTAGCTATAAAAGGTGGAGAAAAAGCAGTAACCATTGATTACCAGGAAGGATGGAAACAAATTAGTGATCAAGAGATTCAAGCCGTTAATGATCTTCTTTCTAAGGGAATAACTTCTATTGGAGATGGAACCGGCATAATAGGAGAATTTGAAAATAACTTTAAGAAATACGTGGGAGCAAAGTATGCTTTAGCTCAATGTAGTGGAACATCAACCTTACATTCAGCTTATTTTGCTGTTGGCGTAGGCTCAGGAGATGAGGTAATTGTTCCCTCCTATACCTGGCATGCAACTATTACCCCTATTTTACATTGTTGTGCTACCCCTGTTTTTTGTGAAATAGATCCCCATACCTTATGTGCTGATCCCGGCGATATTGAAAAAAGGATAACTCCTCGCACTAAGGCAATTGCTGTTACCCATGTTTTTGGAAATGTAGCAAAGATGGATGAGATAATGGAGATTGCCAAAAAGCATAACTTATTTGTCCTAGAAGACTGCTCTCATGCTCACGGAGCAAGTTATGATGGAAAACCAGTAGGCACTATAGGAGATATAGGTTGCTTTAGCCTCCAGGGAAGTAAAGCCCTTATTGCTGGCGAAGGAGGAGTAGTTGTAACTGACGATACAGAGCTTTATGAGAAAATTCTAATCTTAGGCCATTATGGAAGAATTTCCAAGGATCTCATTACCGGTAAATACAGATGTTTAGGAAATATGGGATTGGGGATAAAGTATCGAGCTCATCCCTTAGCTGTAGCGATAGCTAATGTTCAACTTTCTCGCAACCCTGAAATTAATCAAAGAAGAAGGGAGAATTGTCAAAAATTGAACGATGGATTAAGAGACCTAAAAGGTATCGAAACTATAAAGCCTTATCCTAAGGCAAAAAGAGCTGGGTTTCTGGAGTTTAAATTTTTATATCATCGAGAAGAATTACAGAATGTTTCCCTGAATAAATTTTTAGAAGCTTTAAAAGCAGAGGGACTAAATGTATGGCTAGAGAGAGCAGGCTATGGTCTAATGCACCTAGAGCCCCTTCTTAATGATTTTGATTTCACAGGATTAGGAGGTTGTTTCTATGACTGGAAGCTTTCTCCAGAACCAAAAAGAGAAAAGAGATATCATCCAGGAGATCTACCTATAACTGAGACTACGTTAAAGAAGATTTTTTCTATGCCAGCCTTCACTATCCCCCCTGACGGTTTAATAGACCAGTATATCAGTGGTATAAGAAAAGCAGTGGAGAACATCGGAGAGCTGAAATAGGCTAAGAAATAATATCTTGGTAGGGGTACGATTCCCCCTGTAAACTCATCTTTCCAGAGGAGCCTGACTACTTTCTTTGGAAATTGCTGAATTCAGGTCAAATAAGAAGTCAAGAAAGAGAGAGAAGTGGATAATTTTTCATATGCTCCGCTACTCCATCAAGGACGTTCAGAGGTTCGGAAGATTGGATTTTAACCTCTGAAACCCGCATAAGTTGGGTTGATAATTTATTGTGATTGATTTTTTCTCTCATCTCAAGAGAATCTTCTGATATAATTGGAAGAAAAAGCTTGGGAGATGAGAGAAATGTCTTATCTGTTTAAAACTCGTAAGGACCGGATTGTCTCTGTAAATGCTAATGTAAAGATTATCAATCGAAGAGGGCAAATAACCGTTCTTTGTCATAAACTTCCCTTCATGCGGTATTATGAGGGAGATTTAGCTACCCAGAAAGTAGCCATAATTCAACTTTACCGCACTCGTCTTGCTGAACAAAAACAGATTGCTCGAGCTTTTGGGATACATCCTAATACTGTTAATAATCTCATTCGTTCTTATCACAAGGTAAAGGATCTATCTTTCCTTCAAAGGAGACGAGGTCCTAAGGATAACTATTCTCTTACTCTCCGAGTCAAGCGAGTTATCTACGAGGAGGTATCCTTATCCCAGGGGAAACTCTCAGAGAATGAATTAGCTCACCTAGTCAGTCAACGAATTGGTGAGAATATCAGTCGAGCAAGTATAAGTAAAGCTTTAAGAGAAGGGGGATTCAAAGATTCACCAGATGATCCTTTCTCTTATCAACTTGAGTTGACCTTTGAAGAAGAGTCTGATCCTAATCAGCTTAAATTCAACTTTACCTAGAATAGCGACAACTATTCTCTTAATGGAAAAACCAAACCCAATCTTGCACAAAGAAACAGCAATCCAGATCAAAGATCTCTAATTCTCACAAGAGTTGACCAGTTTTATAAAAAATATGGCAGAATACCTTGCCCTTCAGGGCGGGGTACTTCACTAGAGGAATGTTTGGAGGCTGCTCCAAAACAAGTGAACTTATTTACCCGTGATGGCAATGACTTCCTAGAACTTGAAGATAGCAAATTCTACTTTGGAACGGGATCAGATTGTCCTTATATTCTCGATTCTTTTACTGGTCAAAGAAGGAAGTTTCTCAAAAAAGATGTAGAAAAGGCAGCTTTAATCTGTGATTATCTACCCAATATAGACTTTGTAATGTCGATGGGCTTAATATCTAATGTTCCTATAAGCATCTCCGATCGTCGTCAATTTGCGGCGGTCTTAACTAATACCAATAAGCCCATTAGAAGTTTCGTTGAGGAAACAAAACGATATCAAGGGTGAACCAATTTTGGTTAGCAGTGAATTCATTCCTTCTTATACTTTGTTAATTCTGCCAGAAGGATTGCTAATCGAGGAAAAACTTAATGCTCTCTTGGGACGTGGTAAAGTACGTAGTTATTTGACCTTTATTTTCTTCTACGTAAAGGCTTAATCAAGGTGGAACAACGTAAGGTTTTAAAAGAGATTAGAACTCGTGTAATTCAGGGTAATCTTCCTTCGGTAAAAGAACTTGGGGATTTTCTACCCCATAATCTAAGTGTAATTATCCGGGATTTTCAGGAGGTTTTACTGCGAGAAATTTCTCGATATGTTTGAAGAAAAAAAGCAAAGAGCGAAGTATTCATTCCAACAGCCTAATGCCTTACCTCTCAGGAAAACTTATCTGTTACTCTTTCTGATTCATCTCTGCGCACTTTGTGATCTTTGCGGTGAACAGTTACAGTCGTTATCTATCGAGAACTTGATAAATATGTATAATCCTGAAATAAGCATTATCGGCGCAGCAGCTTTGGCGCTGGAAAAGATATTTAAAGTTCATATGATACAATCTTGAAATCAGCTCAAAAGTCAAATAACAATCTTCATAGAGGACCGGTTATTGATAGTGCTAGTCGAGTAGAATATATCTTAGAGGAGAAACCCCTTTACTTCGACTCTGGAAGATGATGCTATTCTTTTGATTTCAGGCCGTAGGTTCCAGCGAGATATCTTTTTATTTCTTTCAAAAACTCCTGCGCTTCATCAATAGCCTGTTTAGCATCAGTTTCTTGGAAATCGGTAAAAATATCATAGTCTCCATTTTCTCTCTGGTCTTTCAGATGACTTAATAGCTTTCCGTATTTCCGATCGATCCTCCCGGTTTTAATCAAATAAATGCCAAACATTGTTTTTAAAGCACTGTGCGTAGTTACCGTTATTCCTTCAGCTAGGAGAACTGCACTTGTTGCATGGAATGTTGAATAATATGCTCGAGAGATAGCATCATCCATAAAACTATTTTTCAGAAGTGATCGGGCGGCATTGAGTTTTGTTTCTGCTTTTTCAAGTTGAGTCTTTACCATTTCTGCTATTCTTGGTTCCATACCTCCACCCCTGTTTTCCTTAATTCAATCATAAAAGGTGTGCCAAGTAACATCTTTTCATTAAAATCTTTCTCTGTATATATTTTCAAAGAAATATCTATTCCTTCTTCTAACAAAAAGTCTAAGACTACATCGTATAATCGGTTGATAATACCTTTTCTCTTTTCCTTCAACACTAAAAGGATATCGTAGTCGGAATCAGGACCAGCCGTTCTTTTAACTCTGGATCCAAAAACTATTATTTTACATATCGGTGTTTTTATCTCCTGTTTAAGTCGTTTGACAACGCTTGATATTAATCTATCCTTCTGTAGGTTTTTAACTCTTAGTGATTTATTCATCTCTTCGCTTCCTATTTACTCATCATTTTTTGTAAAACATAGGGCAAACTATGAGAATTTTCTTTCTAAAAAACTTCGATAAGCTTGATGTGTAGTCCTGGAAGAAGGGGTGAGCTTAAGGTATCCGTCTTTCTATAGATACTAAGGGTTTCGTAGCCTTCTTCTTTTAAAGTTAGGACTTCAATGGTCTTTGCTCTTACTTTCACTCCCTTTAACTTCTACAACCATTATAATAGGATAAAACCCTGCGTCAAGGAGAGAATCTCTCAGATAGGTGTGATGGCAGGAAAATCATTCAAACATTTAATCCTAAAAGTGGACATCCTAGCTTAGAAGTTAGAGAGGGCATTCTATTAACTAAATAACATACCGAAGCGGTGAATGTTAGCTAAAATTTAAAATTTCACCATTTAAGTTTTAAAATTTCACTGAATCAAGGTCTGAATTCTTAACTTGATATACATCAGTAAGAATGTCTCTATACCAAATTCTAACCTCTGCCAT